>Ga0181517_10000430_pt1 | contig 57150 bp, 42 predicted proteins | sample PEATcosm2014_Bin_31_FD_119748 | JGI IMG/M metagenome (GOLD analysis project Ga0181517, IMG submission 119748) | Peatland microbial communities from MTU Mesocosm Facility, Houghton, MI, USA - PEATcosm2014_Bin01_30_metaG | ecosystem: Environmental > Terrestrial > Soil > Wetlands > Peat | place... | reverse complement strand
TGGCGGCTGTCAAAGAAGGCAGAGTCACATTTCAACGTATTCTCACTTACACGCTCAACTCGGTTGAAAAGAAGATCTTTCAGGTGCTTCTGCTGGCGGTGGGCCTGGTTATGACCGGTCATGCCGTGCTTACGCCCATGCTGATGGTCATCGTTATGATCACCGGGGACTTTCTGGCCATGTCGTTGACCACCGACAGGGTGCGTCCATCAAAGATGCCCAACACATGGCAAATCGGCCGAATCACGAGCGCCGGAGTTATTCTTGGATTCTGCTTTCTTGCATTCTCCACGACGATTCTGGCGGTGGGCAAATTTCAATTGCATCTCGGCATTGAGGCGCTCCAAACCCTCACCGTAGTCAGTATTGTGTTTGGCAGCCAGGTTACGACGTACGTAATTCGCGGGCGCCAACACTTGTGGGGATTGCGCCCCAGCGCCTTGCTGGTGCTCTCTTCAGTGGCCGACGTGCTGATCATTTCTACTCTTGCGACGCTGGGAATCGCCATGGCGCCATTGCCGATTGCGCTTATTGCATGTGAATTTGCGGCTGCCATCGCGTTCGGTGTGGTTCTGGATGTGGCAAAGATTCCCCTTTTTACCCAACTCCGTATCGAGTAGAGACACTTTTCCAGATCAGGCCTTGCGTTGCCGGCATTGGCGAAGTTGAACCGAAGAACACGCGTTCTATTGGTCCATTAGTGACTCGCTGCGCCCGTGCTCGCAGCTTTATTCACTGCCGCTTCGATTTGCGCGGCGTCTCCCAGATAATAATGACGAATCGATTTCAGGTTCTCATCGAGTTCTTGCACCATCGGCACGCCGGTGGGAATGTTGAGATCGACAATCTTATCGTCGGGCACGTCTTCGAGGTACTTCACCAGTGCGCGCAGGCTGTTGCCATGGGCCGCGATCAACACCTGCTTGCCTGACCGGATTTGGGGAGCGATCACATTGTGCCAGCACGGCAGAACGCGGACTACGGTGTCCTTAAGGCATTCGGTCAGGGGAAGCTGTTGTTTCGTGAGGCTGTGATAGCGCGGGTCCTTGCCCGGATAACGCGGGTCTGATTCTTCCAGTGCCGGAGGGGGAACGTCGTAACTGCGGCGCCAGATCTTCACCTGTTCCGCCCCATACTTTGCGGTGGTTTCAGCCTTGTTGAGGCCTTGGAGCGCCCCATAATGACGTTCGTTCAACCGCCAGTCGCGCGCGACGGGAATCCACATCTGGTCCATCTCGTCCAGCACAGTCCACAGAGTGCGAATCGCGCGCTTCAACACCGATGTGTAGGCGAGATCGAAGTGGAATTCCTGCTCCTTCAGCATCCGGCCAGCCTGCGTGGCCTCTTCACGGCCTTTCTCTGAGAGGTCAACATCCGTCCAACCGGTAAACAGGTTTTCCTTATTCCAGATGCTCTCTCCGTGGCGAATCAAAACGACTTTGTACATTTCAATACTCTCTTTCGTGGGTTTCGGTGTTGTGAATGAAGAAAAAATGCATGAAGAACGCATGTTGTGGAGTTTTTGGTGGCCCAGGTCTCAAAAGCGAGATCTCCACCCCACGGACTAAGACCTGTCCGTGGGGACCCGAACCTGGGCCACCCATAGTTTGTTCACGACGACTGTCCCGGTCTTTAGACGTCGTAGTTGAGGCTTTCGAGGCCGAGGTAGACCGCGCCGGAGCCTAGTTCTTCTTCGATGCGGAGTAGCTGGTTGTACTTGGCGATGCGGTCGGTGCGGCTTGCCGAGCCGGTTTTGATCTGGCCTACGCCTGTGGCCACGGCCAGGTCGGCGATGAAGGTATCTTCCGTTTCGCCGGAACGATGGCTGATGACCGAGGTGTAGCCGTAACGACGGGCCAGGTCGATGGCTTCGAGGGTTTCAGTGACGGTGCCGATCTGGTTGAGCTTGATGAGGATGGAGTTGGCTACGCCTTCCTCGATCCCGCGCTGCAATAGCTTGATATTGGTGCAGAAGATGTCGTCGCCGACCAGTTGAATGCGGCTGCCGAGCTTGTCGGTGAGGATCTTCCAGCCTGCCCAGTCGCCCTCGGCCAGACCATCCTCGAGAGAAACGATTGGGTACTGACGAATCCAGTTATCGTAGAATGCGACCATCTCTTCGCTGGACAGTTCACTTTTGTCGCCCTTCTTGAAAACGTACTTCTTCTTTTCCGCGTCATAAAATTCACTGGACGCGGGATCGAGGGCGATCGAGATCTGCTCGCCGGACTTGTATCCGGCAGCTTCAATGGCTTCGAGGATGAGTTCGATGGCTTCAGCGTTGGACTTGAGGGAGGGTGCAAAGCCGCCTTCATCGCCTACGGCGGTGTTGTAGCCCTTCTTCTTGAGCACGCCCTTGAGGGAATGGAAGGTCTCAGTGGCCCAGCGGAGAGCCTCAGAGAAACGCTCGGCGCCGACCGGCATGATCATGAACTCCTGGAAGTCAACGTTGGAGTCGGCGTGTGCTCCGCCGTTGAGGACGTTGAGCATGGGGGTAGGAAGAATGCTGGCATTGACGCCGCCAAGATAGCGGTAGAGGGGAATCTCGAGGGTCTGGGCCACGGCGCGGGTGGCGGCCATGGAGACGGCGAGAATGGCGTTGGCGCCTAGCTTGGATTTGTTGGGTGTGCCGTCGAGGGCGATCATGGTCTGGTCAAGGAGGCGCTGATTGGCTGCGTCCATGCCTTCGAGCTCAGGGGCGAGGATGGATTCCACATTTTCAACGGCCTGGAGGACACCCTTGCCGCCAAAGTGGGTTTTATCGCCGTCGCGCAATTCCACGGCTTCGAGCTCTCCGGTGGAGGCGCCCGAAGGCACAATGGCGCGGCCTAAAGCGCCGCTTTCAAGGATTACGTCAGCTTCCACGGTGGGATTGCCGCGCGAGTCAAGAACCTCGCGGGCGCGGATGGCAACAATCTCAGTCATATCAGTCCTCGCAATACGGTGCTGCAGCCGGTCATTCAGTAGGGGACGGCGATCCACGGCAAGAGTTTCACCGGCGGCGCTTTGAATGGTACTCAGAAGCTCCTGCACGATTGGAATCTCCACTTCACACAGCGCTCACATGTGCTGTTATACGCTACAAATTCTAACAAACCAGGCGACTGCGTACGTGTGGTGGCGGGCACTGGGGCGAAAGCATCGCAAATATGAAGCAACCAGGGCTCCAGTGTTTCCTGTTTTGATTCGTGCCGTGGGAGGCACCTGGCGGGCGGGAGGCGCGATCTCAGTTTCCGATTCGCGCTAACCTTAAATTGGAAGAGTGGGCACAGCCGGTAAGCGGCAGTTCAAACGAAACTCTTTGGCCTTGCCGGGGTCTAACTTAGTGGGGATGTGTGTCCGCGAAAAGGAGTCCTGGATGAATCGTCCAATTTTTATATGCGCGATGTTTACTGCAGCCGCTATGGTCGTGGGAGCACAGGAGGCAAGCCAGTCGAACGCCTTTCAGGGGACTTCGAATCCCCCCTCGGATGACCAGATTACGACCAGCGATGCACCTTCTCAGAAGCCGCCGGCAGGGAAACCTGCTTATAGTCAACCGGTTGCGCCTGCTCAAGTGCAGATCCAGCCGCGGCCTGCTTTTGTGAATCCTTCTTCCAACAACCCGGACCCAGACTCCGGCGTGGTGGGTGTTCCCTCTGAGCGAGCGTTGCAGAATCGGGCCTATGCGAACGATCCGGACGGAGATATTGTGCATTTGCATGCGCGGCGGCCGGGAGAGATTGTTGAGGGAACGAGCATTCGCGTGCGGCTGCAGGAACGGCTTTCGACCTCAGACAGCGAGGTGGGTGAGAAGTTCCGTACCAAGGTAGCCTCCGATGTGTTGCAGGATGGGCAAGTGCTGATTCCTGCCGGAGCGGAGATTGACGGGCGGGTGACGCAGGTTTCAACCGGCCACCTTGGCGGTCACGGCACCATGCACCTGAATCCAGAGGTCGTGATTCTGCCCGACGGCACGCGCTACAAGCTGCATGCCGAGATCAGTGGAACTCCCGGATCGCATACCCGAATTGGCGACGAGGGCGGAATTAACCCTGGATCGCGGGTGAGGAAAGACGAGGTGGAATACGGCGGCGCAGTGGGCGCGGGCGTGGTTACCGGGGCTGTTCTCGGCGGACCGGCGGGCGCTGTTACCGGCGGTTTGATTGGCGCTGGGGCGATTACGGTACACCTGATGGTGGACCATCCGCAGGCTACGCTGGAAGAGGGAGCACCGCTGCTGTTTACGCTGACTGAACCTCTGGATCTAGTTCCGGCGGAGAATGTGGCTCCTGCGGAGAATGTGGTGCCCACGCAGAATGCAGCTCCTGCGGAGAATGTGGTGCCAGAAGCAAATGTGAACTAGATTGGGGTTTGACGGGTTTGCAAGTCAGCGAGTCAGCTGACTGGTGCTGCTTTTTCCGCTTTTGTGACGAAAAGGAAGCGATCCACTCTCATATACAAAATAGGTTTCTCGCGCATTCGTTCTTTTGTTTAGACGGGGGGTAGTGCGTCTACCACTGGCACGCCGGGGGGTGGGGTGAAGTGGAAAGTCTGGGGCGGAATCGGCTTGTTGGGCACTTCGCCGGTGAAGGTGAAACGGGTTAGAGCGCCGTCGGTTTCTTCGATTTCTATTCCAGTGATGATTCCTTCGGCCGTTACGGTGAGAGTGAGGCGCGCGACGCGCTTTTCCTGGCCTTTGGGCTGGCCGGTGAGGGTGAAGAGGCCGCCAGGGGCGGGAGCCAGCGCCAGATTGTTCATTTCCTTTTCAAGTTTTGTGCGACCCAGTAGGAAACGCAGCGGGGAACGCAGGTCGTCGAGCTGACTGGCCGGGATGCGCTGGACTTGAGAGTCGCCGCGCGAGTAGAACCAAGCGTATCTGCCGTCGATGAGGCAGAGCTTGCCGGCCGGGGAGTTGTAATCCCACCTCATGCGGCCGGGCTTGAGCAATTGGAGTGTTCCACTCTCGGAACGCCTGATTCCCAGCCCTTCATAACTCTCAGTAAAGCCAGCCTGAAGCGAATGCAGCTCGTTGTAATGTTGGTCGACCTTGCGCGCGAGGCGGTGCGCTGCATCCGGCGAAGCGGCAGGCTGGGCATTTGCCAGGAACGCACAGATCAGCAATGCGGCGGCCGCAATGGGACCGCCGCGTCTGAAGAAGGTACCCGGGCTCATTGGCTGAGGGGCTGAGTGCAGTTTGTGCCGCCGGCGGGATCGAAACTGATGGCGCCGAACTGGTCACTGCAGAAGCCGCGATCTCCAGTTGTGTGGACAGTTTGCGGAACGGCAGTGATCTTGTAACCGGTATAGCGGTCGACGCTGTTGACGGTTACCTTGGAGCAGTTGGCGATGCTGAAGATATAGCCGGACTTGTAGCCCCCGGAGAGGTCGCTCTGCAGGATCTGGGCGCTGGCAGCCGATGGGGCGGCGCCGGAGTTGGGATCGCCGCCCAGGCCTGCAAGCGTGCAGGAGTAGCCGTTCATGGGGTAAGTCGATTCGTACTGCAGCTCCGCCTTGGAGATGACCTGGACGGAGTTGATCGCCGAGGTCTCGTTGGCCTTTTTCTTCAAGCTGCCGATGGTGGGGATGGCCATGAGCATGAGGATCAGGATGATGGCAATGACGATCAGCAGTTCCATCAGCGTGAAGCCGTTGGGCTGCCTTCCGTTACGGGCGCCGCGGCGGCCGCGACAGAGTGAAGAATTGTGATTCATGGTTTCCAGTGCCTCGAAGGAGCAGGCCGGAGGTGACAGGCCTGCCCGAGAGAATGCTACAACTTTCAGACGCGGAAGGGAAATGATACGCTCGGGAAGCAGGGGTTAGGGGTCAGGGATCAGAAAGAGCGCCGCTTGAACGACGCAATTCATCTGAACACCGAAGACTGATAGCTGATCTCTGACCCCTGTTCTTAGAACCCGTAGGAGACGCCAAAGGCAACGCGGGCGCGAATGTTCAGGTTTACCTTGCCGGCAGCCGTGGGACCGCTGAAGTTGTCGGTGATGACCTCGTTCAGCAGCGGATTGTCAATGTAGCCGCCCGCGTGCAGAACGCCGGCGTCGAGGTTCAGCTTGCGTTTGGCTAGCGGCACAATGCGGACGGCGTAAACCTCAGAGGTGGGAATATCGAAGAGCGTGGCCGCCCTGGAGGAGTCCACGGTATTGGTGGCCGTGGCCAGGGAGATGTGCTGGGGCTGCTCGGAGATTTCGAAGGCTGGAATGATGGTGCTTTTGTAGGGTCCCTTGATGACAAAGGCCGTAGAACCGAAGGCTTTGCCCTCGAATCCGGGAGCGTTGCCGCCCAGGCCCCACAGCGAGGCATTGGTGCCGCGGATCCCGGCGCTTGCCAGGATGGGAAGATTCTTGATCTGGGTGATGAGTTTGGTGGCTACCACGTAGACGTCGCCGTTGGTGGTCTTCTGAATACCTTTGATGGGAGTCACACCATCGCCATCTCCGGTGTAGTAGTCGCTATAGAGCAACTTTGTGGCGAGATTGTTGATGTTAACGCCGATGTTGTCGCCGGAGCGGTAGATTCCGCCTACGGAGATAGCCGGAACCCACTTCTGCTTCCCGAAACCGTCAGGGATGAGGTTTACTTTGCCATGCACGACGTCGATGCCGGAGTTCCACAGCGGTGTTAGGGCAGGTCCGAGCGGGGCCTTGCTGCCGCCTTCCTCGCTGTGGATTTCATGGGTGTAGCCGAACTCGAAGCGTTTGGCGAAGCCTTCAGTGACGGAGACGGTGCTCCAGTCGCCGATGATCGGGCCGCCGGCGAGGAAGTGATAGGAGACGGAGGGCTCGCCCAGGCCCTTGGCGGGCGAGGCGGAGACCTGAGCCAGCGGCGTGACGAATACGCCGGTGGGGCCTTCCCAGCCCAGGCTCTGTGCCTGCGTGGCGCGTGCGGCAAGGGAAAGAGCGAGGATCAGGGCGATTGCGGCCCAGTTTTTCATTGAGACTGGCGAATGGAAAATAGAAGCAAATACGCGCATAAAGATTTTCTCCTTGGTACCGGGGTTAAAAAGAAGGAAAAATCGTGCGGCGGATGCATCCCTCCTGCGGCAGTAATACGCGCGGGGCACCTTGACCTCCGCGAGACGCGGAGACACAGGCAACTATCTACATTGAATTTTCTGTAGCAGCGTGGATGATCAGTCGCAGGAGGTGGAACGCATCAACGACAACAGATGCAAGCGAGATGCCTAGCGGCATGATGCGACTGATTCATGGGATGAGAATACAACAGCCCGATGAGAAACACAAAACCTATTTTTGGATTCTCAAGTTGAATGAACAGATGACCTTCGCGGTACAATGCATTCAATCGCTGAATGGAGGCACAATGCGCAGGATTCTTTTCGCTGTTCTCGCCGCAGGCTTTGCCGCTTCGCTGGTTGCTCCTCTGCTGGCTCAGGGAGCGCCGCCGCAGGGTGGGGCTGACCAGCCCTATACCGTCGAGTACTACTACAAGTGTCAGTGGGGCCATCAGCAGGAGTTTTTGCAACTCTTTCTCAAGAACCATTACCCGCTTCTTGAGAAGATTCAGGCTACGGGGCGCATACTCTCATTGAAGATCGAGTCACCGGCCTACCACACTACGGAAGACGGGCGCTGGGACTATCGCGTAACGATTCGCTATAAGAACTCGACGGTCGCCACTACCTCGAATCCCGACGAAGAGGCACTCATCAAAGAGTTGTGGCCGGACCAAGAGAGATATAAGAAAGAAGAACAGCGGCGGTTTGAGATTCTCCTGGGCCACTGGGATTTGCCGGTTACTGATATTACTCCTGCGAAGTGAGAGGCGGGGACCAAGGAACTAAGATCGATATCGGTTCGACCAACTCTAGCGCGAAGGCCCGCATTCTAGCTGTTCCCCTATTCCCTATTCCCTAATCCGTTAGTCCCTGTTTTTCCATTGCCGCACCAGATCCTCTGCGGCTTCTGGCCACTGGGGAAATTCGAATTCGAATCCGGCATCGAGAAGGCGGCGCGGAACTATGCGGCTACTTTGGAGAACGAGTTCGGGTTCGGTGCGGAGAAAGAATGCGCCTAGCTTGATGAGCTGCGAGGGAGCGGGAAGGCCGTTGGGGACGTCCCACGCCCAGCGCAACGAGGCCATGAATTCGCGGTTGGGGAGCGGATTGGGGGCGACCATATTTACCGGTCCATTGATCTCCTCTTGCTCGATTAGGAATTCGACGGCGCGGGCAAAGTCAGATTCGTGAATCCAGGAGACGAATTGCCGTCCACTGCCTTGCGTGCCGCCCAACCCCAGCCTTACCAGATTTGAGAGCACGGCGAAGACGGCGCCGGGCGCGGGGCTGAGAACAATGCCGCTGCGCAAGGCTATCTTGCGGGTTCGCGGGGTTTCGGTTTCAAAAAAAGCGGCTTCCCAATCTCTGGCTACGCGGGAGATAAAGTCACGGCGGTCGGCCCATCGTTCTTCGAACGGCTTCGATTTGACGGGCGATTCGTTGCAGGCCAATTTTCCAGCGACTTCATCGAGAGGCAGATCGATTCCGTGCGCATCAAGGGAGCGCTGATAGATGGACGCCGCCGATGCATTCAGCCACACTCGCGGCGGATTGGCGAGTGATGTGAGCACTTGATTGAGCAGTTGTGTGGTGCGAATGCGTGAGTTGTAGATTGCGGCACGATTGCCGGCGTGATAACGGCAGTTCACGCTGCGGCCGGAGAGATTAATGCAAACGTCGGCGCCTTCCAGGGATTCTATCCACGGGCCGTCTTTATCGCTGTCCCAGTGAACTGTCTGCCAGGGTGCGGTGTAGGGTCCGCGAGTCAACACGGTCACGTGGTGGCCGCGCTCCTGAAAATGCCGCGCCAGAAACTGACCAATCTGCCCGCTGCCGCCGGGGAGGACGATGCGCAGGGCTCGCTGACTTATCGCAGGGACAATCTCCATGAGTTCAGGGTACTGCGTTTCGATGAAGGGAGAAGGAAACTATGCGGAGGTGAGCGCGGCAGCCCATTCCGCCGGAGAATCCACCAGCACGTCGGGTGGGGTCTCCATCAGGTTCTGCGGGCCGAATCCGAAGGCGCAGCCAATCGACCACGCTCCCGCATTGCGCGCGGTTTGCACATCCACTTTGCTGTCACCGATCATCACTGTTTCTTCCGGCAGCGCACCGGCTTCGCTCATGAGGGTGCGGAGTCCGAGCGGGTCAGGCTTTTTGGTCTGGAAGCTGTCGCCTCCATAGATGTGCAGGAAGTAATCGGCCAGACCGAGGCCTTCGCAGATGCCCCTGGACGGGCGAACGGGTTTGTTGGTAAGAACCGCCATGATTCTCGGATTTCCTCCGGGCGAATCGTGCAGATCGCGCAGGGCTTTGAGCGACTCGAGAACTCCTTCGTAGGCGTAAGTGAAGTCGAGCTTGTGCTCGCGGTAGAAATCCAGGAAAAATGCCTGCATTTTGGCGACCAACGATTCGTCTAATCGGTCAAGATTGCCGCCATCTTTATAGGCCAGTGAGCGGCGCACCATCATCGGCACGCCGTTGCCGACGAATCCGGAGATCACGGGGTCAGGAAGCGGCTCGTAGTCGACATGGGCGAGCGCGGCGTTGATACTGTTGCACAAATCCTGCGCGGAGTCGATCAGAGTGCCGTCGAGGTCGAAGACTAGCAGCTTGAGCCGTTCATGGGGCAGGGGTCGAAATACGCGAATCATGATTCCAGTGTAATGGGTGCGGATTGCCGCGCGGTTCATCTGCCGTTTACCATGGGCCTCATGAAAAAGTCGCTTTTATTTCTGATCGTTGTGACCTTCGCCCTGCCTTGTGCGGCAGACAACCCGCCTGTGGGGAAGATTCCGGCGCCGGAGATGATTGCGCTGGCTCAGGCGCACAGTCCCAAGTTGCGCTCTTCGATCGAATTCTGTTTTGGCACGCAGTCTTTGAAGGATGGTACGGCGTGGGTGGGCGAAGGGCCGGAGTTCTTTTTTGCCGTCGAGGCGGCTGCGGCGCCGTTGCTGGTGATCGATGAAGGGGCGCGGCGGCCGATGCTGGCGGCTCAGGGCTCGGCGAAGGAGCCATCGCTCTGGTATGCCATTGCGCATGTTGAGCCGGTCGGTAGGCTGCACCAGTTTTACTTTCTGGTGAACGGGGTGAAGCTCGGTGAGCATCCGAACCTGCCGGTATTCGGCCCGCTCTCTTATCGGCTGCCAGGCGTTCCCACGGGCAAGCTTTCTGAAACGATCGTCCATACCAGCAAAATTTACGATGGGATGAAGAGCAATTACTGGATTTATGTTCCCGCGGAATACGATCCGAAGGTCCCCGCGGCCGTGATGGTTTTTCAGGATGGGGGCGATTATTTGAGCCGCCAGGGGAACAACAACACGCTGAACGTGATCGACAATCTGATTGCGCAGAAGAAAATCCCGGTGATGATTTGCGTATTCATCGACCCTGGCGATATTTCCGGATCGCCGGGCACGCCTACCTATGACCTTGTGAAAGGCCAAGCAGATCGGTGGGGCGGTCCTGTGAAGGACGCCACGCGCAGCATGCTTTACGACACGGTGAGCGACCGGTATGCGCGCTTCCTGCGGGATGAGGTGCTGGTAGAGGTGGGCGCCAAATACAACCTGCGCAAAGATGCTTATAGCCACGCCATCACCGGGGCTTCTTCAGGCGGCATTTGCAGCTTCAATGCGGCCTGGCAACTGCCGGATACGTTCAGCCGGGTGATTGCGCTAGTGCCCGCCTTCGCCAGCCGGGAATGGAAGGAGAATCTGGCGTTTCCCGACGGCGGGCAGGATTATCCCGACAAGATTTTGCGCGAGCCAAAGCGTAACCTGCGCATTTGGCTGCGCGATGCATCAGATGATTTGGAGAACGAGCACTGGGGCAGCTTGCCGCTGAACAATATTCGCGTGGCCAATGCGCTGAAGACCAGAGATTATGACTTTCACTTCAGCTTTGGCAAAGGCGTGCACAGTTGGGCGCAGGGAGCGGCGGAATTTCCCAAGGAGATGATCTGGCTTTGGCGGGACTACGATCCGGCGAAGACCTCCGATGAGTTCAAGCCGGACCCGGAGGAGAAGGGTAAACCTTTGTTCAGGGTAGCGATTATCAATCGGGATAGCGATGAGTAGGGCTAGGCAACTTGGCTGGCGGCAAACGACTGAAATGATCAGATTATTGATCAGACATGAAAGGGTGAGACTGAGGCAGAGAAAAGCAACCGCAGATCCTTCGACTCCCCTTCGCTGTGCTCAGGGTCGCTCAGGATGACAGGCTTTAACTGGCGCTCAGGATGACAGGCTTTCGTTGACGCTCAGGGTGACAGCTTTATTCCCTGCCGTATACCATCAGCAGCATGAGTAAATCATTCTTGTTAGTGCTTGGTCTGATGCTTACTTTGGCCGCCTGTGTGGCGGACAGCCAAACTGTGGGCAAGTTGTCAGCGTCGGAACTGATTGCGCTGTCTCAAACACACAATCCTGGTCTGCGCGCGGCGATTGAGGGCAACTTTGATGCGAAGGATTTGAAGAATGGCACGGCATGGGCTGGGCAAGGGCCGGCGTTCTTTTTTGCTGTTGAGGCGGCTACTGCGCCGACGCTGATCATCGATGCAAACATGACTTCGGCGATGCAGCAGGTTACGGCGGAGAATTCAGCGGCGGGTCCGGCTCTCTGGTATGCAACCGCGCACATCGATCAGGTGGGCAGAGCGCACCAGTTTTATTTTCTGGTGGATGGGGCGAAGTTTGGCGGATCGCTCGATTTGCCGGTCTTCGGGCCGCTCTCGTATCTTCAGCCCGGGGTTCCTTCAGGCAAGCTTTCTGAGAAGCTCATCCACACCAGCAAGATCTACGACGGAATGAAAAGCGAGTATTGGATCTATGTGCCTGCGCAATACGATCCGAAGGTTCCCGCCGCCGTGATGGTTTTTCAGGATGGAGGCGGTTCCATTCACCGCGATGGAGACAACCCCGCACTGAATGTGATCGACAATCTGATCGCGCAAAAGAAAATTCCGGTGATGATCTGCGTATTTATCAATCCCGGAGATATTTCCGGTTCGCCGGGCACGCCTACCTATGACTTTGTGAAAGGCCATGCGGATAGGTGGGGGCGCACACTCAAGGATGCCATGCGCAGTACGCTTTACGACACGGTGAGCGACCGGTACGCACACTTCCTGCGCGAGGAGGTGCTGGCGGAGGTGGGCGCCAAATACAATTTGCGCCAGGACGCTTACAGCCACGCCATTACGGGCGCTTCTTCAGGCGGGATTTGCAGTTTCAACGCGGCCTGGCAGATGCCGGATTATTTCAGCCGCGTTCTCTCGCTGATCGGCAGCTTTACCAATATTCAATGGAAGGAAAATCCGGCGATTCATGACGGCGGACAGGATTATCCCGACAAGATTCTGCGCGAGCCGAAGCGCAATATTCGCGTGTGGTTGCAGGATGGGGCGGAGGATATGGAGAATCCGCGCTGGGGGAGCTGGCCGCTGGCTAACATTCGCATGGCCAACTCTCTGAAGACCAAGGATTACGATTTTCACTTTGCGTTCGGCAGAGGGACGCACAACGGCGCGCAGGGGGCGGCGGAATTTCCTGAGTCGATGATCTGGCTGTGGCGCGATTACGATGCTGCGAAGACTGAACAGGAGTTTGCGGCGGACCCGGTGGAAAAGACAAAGCCGTATTTTCGAGTTGCTATTGTTAGCCGGGCAAGCGACGAGTAGAGGAAGGGAATCGGCGGCGGAAAAAGCAAAAGCAGGTCCTTCGACTGCGCCTCTCGCGATGAAGCTGCGAAAGGCTTCGCTCAGGATGACAGTTCTGATATTTAAGTTTTTTCCCTCAGGGGCTAAAGCCCGCGATTATCCCTCTCTGTGGTGGCACGGCTGAAGCCGTGCTCTTTCAAGAGCAGGCTATGAAACGGCTTCTAGTAAATCCGAATGTTGCCGGAGCCGGTTTCGATGTGCACGGTCGGGCCGCCACCGTTCAACTTACCGGTCAAGTGATGCCGGTCCGAATCGCCTTGGGTTGTGACTTCATGGTCGGAGTGAACGCTGCCCGATCCGGTTTCTGCGTCCAGAGTGAGCGCGGCGTTGCCGGGCCAGTAGTCCACGCTGCCGGAGCCCGTTTGAATGTTCCAGGATGCGGTTGGCACTCCGCCCAGTTTGATGCTGCCTGAGCCCGTCTCTGCTTTCAGGCCGCCGTTGAGGTTGCGCAACTCGATGCTGCCGGAACCAGTACTGGCCTTCACGTTACCCTGCCCGGTCTGCTCGGCGTAGATGTCGCCGGAGCCTGTCTCCACCTGAATTCCACCGTGCAGCCCCGTGGCGTGAATACTTCCCGAGCCGGTATTCAGTTTGGCATTTTCTCCTACGCCGTCATCGTTCACGTCGCCTGAGCCGGTTCCGGCATCCAGGTAGGCGTCGGCCGGTGCTTGGATTTCATAGTCGATGCTGATATTGTGCAGGTTCTGGTGGCGAGCGCCGATGCGGATGATATTGCCCGTCTGATCGATCGGGGGGTTGGCCGCGATCTGCTTGACCTGCTCATCGCTCGCGCCCCAGCCGGACTTTACATGGCCGACCACATGCACCTGATTGCCCGAGCCATGGGTCAAGTGGATATAGCCGGAGCCGGTCGCGACCGAAAGCTCGACACGGCCATTCACAGTCAGGTTGCGCTCGAAGGTGGCCTCTGAGGCCAGTGCCGGAATCGCAGCCAGGGCCAAAGCGGCTGTTGCTGCAATCCAAAGTTGGTTGATCCTGGTCATCGCCTCTACTCCTGTTCCATCGTACGAAAACCGGCGCGTTTTGGTTCCATGGGGCTGGCGAGGGCTAAACCGATTCTGATCTCTGAGCCCTATTCAATGCTATTCTGCAGATCGAGATGCACGGTCTGCCCCTGATGCAATTTGTTGCCGTGGCCATGCTCATCCTGGCCAACGCGTTTTTTGTTGCGGCGGAGTTCGCGCTGGTTTCCATTCGCGATACCCGCATTGAACAGATGCTCACCAACCGAGTTCCTGGCGCGCGCGCCGTCCGCCGCCTGCAACAGGATCTGGGCGACTTTCTGCCTGCCGTCCAACTCGGCGTTACCCTTTGTTCGCTGGCCCTCGGCTGGCTGGGCGAACCATTGGCCGCTTCAGTTCTGATGGGCTGGATGGGAGTTCTGCCGCTGAGCCAGGCTTATGTGCGCATCTACGCCCACATTGTTGCCATCACACTGGGCTTTGCTGTTATCACTTACTTCCACGTGGTGGTGGGCGAACTGGTGCCCAAGTCGCTGGCCCTGCGGAGGGCGGAGGCTCTGGCGGTCGCCGTTGCCCAGCCTATGCTGGTCTTCATGACGCTGGCTCGACCCGCTGTTCGCTTCCTCAGTGGATCGGCCGCGGTGATCCTGCGCGGGTTTGATATTCCCATGACGCAGAAGGGCACTGTGCACTCTCCTGAGGAACTCAAGTTGATTGCCACCTCAGCCCGCCGTATGGGGCTGCTGCCTCGTTTTCAGGAGACGCTTATCCATCGCGCGCTGGAACTGGAAGATGTTTCCATTCGCGAGATCATGACCCCGCGGCAGAAGATTTTTTCTCTGCCTTCTAACATGCTGGTTGAAGAAGCCAGCGCCAAAGTGATTGAGCGCAAACACTCCCGAGTGCCGGTCTACGACGAGACTCGCGGTCCGGAGCACATTGTCGGAGTTGTTTATTCCAAGGACCTGGCGCGGCTTATGTACTTCCGATCCACGGCGCTGCCTGCCGCTCCGTCCTTTGTGGAATTGAAACTCAACCAGGTGATGCGCGATGTGATGGTTGTACCGGAGACCAAGTCTGTCCTTGACCTGATCGGCGACTTTCAACAGCGACGGCGCCATTTGGCCATTGTGGTGGACGAATACGGCTCGACCGTCGGCCTGGTGACGGCCGAGGACGCAATCGAGCAGCTCACCGGGGAGCTGGAAGATGAGTTTGACTCGCCTGCCGTCCCTGTTCTTACCACTGCGAGCGGTGCGCTGCTGATGGACGGAGGCGTGAACCTGCGCGATCTGGAAACGCAGATGCAATGGAGCCTGCCCCGCGACGGAGGGGTGGAGACTCTGGCCGGTTTCGTCCTGATGCGATTGGGTCACATCCCAGAGCCGGGCGAGAACATCGTCTACGACGGACGGCGACTTACCGTGGTCGAAATGGAAGGCCGACGCATTGCTAAAGTTCGCGTGGAACCGGTAGAAGCGAAGTTGCCTGCTGTTCACAATTGATGCATCTGGATTTCAGCGTTGACAACGAAAAGGGCCCGGACTCTTCAGTCCACCGCCGGGCCTGAGCCGCTCGTCTCCGTTGTGGTATTGGTGGATTCTCCATTGCTCCCCTCTGTCCCAGAGCTGGATCCGGGCGAGGCGAGGAAGCCAAAGGTGGGCGATGTTGCGGGTTGTGGCGCAAGGGCGTTGATCAGGGCGGCGCCGTTCGGACTGCCCCATCCGGTGACCAGATCGTAGCCGGTGACTGCGGAATAGCTGCCGGATGTGCCGCTGGTGATGTCGTGGAAGTCGGCTTTGTAAGCCGACGTCACATTTTGCGCGTAGATGGTGGGGTTGAGGAAGCCGATGGGCGGCTGGCCGAGGTTCGCCAACTGCTGGTTGACGAGCGCAATGTAACCGGCCCACATGGGCGCGGCAAAGCTGGTGCCGCCGTACTGATTTGCCTGGCAGGCGGTCTGGTCGGCGCAGGTATAGAAGGTGAAATCCGCATTGGCCGAAACGTCGGGACCGTTGCGCAGAGTTGTGGAACCCTGGTTGCTGGAGTTGATGACGTCCGGGAGCTGCTGCCAGGCGGGGATGGGGATTTGGTCAGGAGAGATGCCGCCGCCGCTATCGGACCATGCGGTTTCCGACTTCCAGGGGCCGGCCGCGCTGGCGGTGACCAAGTCCGTGCCGCCGACAGAAACGACATTGGCATCGTCGGCCGGCCACGCCTCATTGCTCGCCGACCAGTTGGAGTTATCTCCGGAGGCTGCAAAGAAATTTTGGCCCTGGGCGGCCATCTTTTGGAAGTAGGGGTCAAGGGTGGTGTTATCGGCCGGCGTCCAGCCCCACGAACAACCGATGGTGGTGGGCAGAGGGCTGTGGGTGGTCATGGCGCCGATGATGGCCGTATCGGTGGCGCCGACGTACATGACCAGGCTGGCCAGGTCGGGAGCCATGCCGATGGCCTGGGTCATGTCAAGGGTTTGCTCAGTGTCGTCGCAGCTGCCGCCGGCGCTCGAATCCTCGCAGGCGGTGCTGGTGCCGTCCACGGAGTAGAGGGTGACGGGAACATTGTTGGTTTGGCCGATGCTGCTGAAGTAGCTGGACAGGTCTGCCAGGTCGGTGCCCGCGTACTCGAATAATCCGAGGTTCTGGCCGGCGCCGGTGAGTGCGGTTCCACCATAGTAGGCCGCGCGCATATCGCTGCCCAGGAACGAAGCTGAGGGGCCGGAGCCAGTGGTGGCATGGGTGACGACGTCGGCCGGCTTCAGGTTGTGGGCCTTGGCGTAGTCGCTCCTCTTGACGAAAAGAGGATGGGGGATGGAGTCGTTGTCAAGGCCGGAGATGTGCCAGAGCGAGAATTTCAGGTTTGTAGTGGGTTCGCGGTCCGGGGCGTAGAAGGTGCGGTTCTCGGTGGGGTGCTGGTAGGTGCGCATTTTCACGTGGAACGCCTTCTCAATGGCCGAAACCGTGCCTTTGACCTGCACGTCCATGGCATCGCGGGATCCGCCAACGACCGTGAGGTTGCTGTTTTTCGCGAAATGAAGCACGGCCTTATAGTTCTTTTGGCTTGGACCAAAGCGGGAGGTGAACTCCGCCACGGTGAGGAAATGCCGGTAGTGAGGGCTGGAGGGGTTGTACACATCTTTCAGGAAGGCATCCAGGCCGGCTTGATCGCTGAGCGGGAGCACAATGTTCAACTGCAAAACCTGATCCGCCGGAAGGCGCCTGAGCGACTTTGCCCGGCCGTTGCGCGTCGCTTCACGGACGTGATGAGTGAGCACGGACTGCGCCTGGGAATAGATGGTCACGATCCCAAGCGCGACGATTGCGAGGGAAAATAAAACTGATTTACGAACCATGGTTCCTCCTTTGATGGGGGTCGGTCTCAGGTTGGGTCCGGTTCGCTTGCAAGGGGATCTGCGCCCTATACCACGTAGAGTAGCATCGACTTATTTAGATTTCTATGGACATCCCAGGATGATTGATTTCATTGAACGAAGCGGCGGACAGTTCCGCACTTCAATCCGTTAGAACGAGATTTTTAATTAAACGCCTCGTTCTTCCGACGTTCTAAAAAGAAGATTTCAAATAACCAGCTGGTTAGCTAACTCCTCGTCAGAGTATAAGTTGCCGCATTTATTGTAATAAAGATTTGAATTTTGCCGATATGTGAGATGGCAGACTGGCGGGTGTGTGCTACGGATGATGGAGTTGGGCGCGGTTTCTTAGCCGGTGGCCCATTCACGCGTTGTATCCAAAGTCACAGCCCTGAGGTGTTGATTTCCTTAAATATCAATATGTTAGCTCCGAGTTTTCAGGGGCTATGGTTATTGCGAATTCGTTCTAATCAATTGATTCAGGAGTGGAGGCAGGCAAGTGGGCGGCAAGAACAGACAGAACCACCATCGCGCGGAAGAGTCAGGACACCCTTTAAAGGGAGATCATCACGCTACCAAATTACCGGGGTCAACCAAGGGCACGATTTTGCATTTGGGCAAAGACTGCGACTACGAGCGCGAACTGCGCCGCCTGCAGGTGGAGCTGGTGAAGCTCCAGGAATGGGTTCGGCACGAGAATCTGCGCGTGGTGGTGCTTTTTGAGGGGCGGGATGCGGCTGGCAAGGGCGGGGCTATCAAACGGATCACCGAATCGCTCAACCCGCGCGTCTGCCGGGTCGTCGCGCTCACCACGCCGACCGAGCGCGAAAAGACGCAGTGGTATTTTCAGAGATATGTTGCGCATCTGCCGGCGGCGGGCGAGATGGTGCTCTTCGATCGCAGTTGGTATAACCGCGCCGGGGTAGAGCACGTGATGGGATTTTGCACCGATAAGCAGTATCTGGAGTTTATGCAGAGCTGCCCGGAGTTCGAGCGCATGCTGCTGCGATCGGGAATTATTCTGCTCAAGTATTGGTTCTCAGTGAGCGATGCGGAGCAGGAACGGCGCTTTCAGGATCGGATGGATAAGCCGACCAAGCGATGGAAGCTGAGCCCCATGGATTTGGAGTCGCGCAAGCATTGGGCGGAGTACTCGCGCGCCAAGGACGAGATGCTGGCGGTAACTGACACCAAGCAGGCACCGTGGTATGTGGTGGATGCCGAGAATAAAAAGTGCGCACGGCTCAACGTGATTCGTCATTTGCTGTCGATGATTCCTTATCGCGATCTGACGCCGGAGCATCTGGTTCTGCCCAAGCTGGAAAAATCGAAGTACGTAAGGCCGCCCAAGAGCGAGCAGAATTTTATTCCGGAGGTTTATTGCTAGAAGCGTGACCGCGCAGTTTGTGGTTTCCCAGGTCCCCAAAAGCGAGGGACCTGGGGCACCCGCTTCTCCGGCATTGGTCTATTCACAGGTTGTACACTGGACTCGTGATTCGCTGGATTTTTGCAATTTCGTTGCTTGCATTGGTTGCGCTTGCGGGGTGCCGTTCGGGACAAAATGCGGCTACACAGTCAGCCGCCGGGCAGAATTTCAAGGTATATAAACTTCGCGGCAAGGTGGTTTCAACAGATTCCGCCAGAGGCGAGGTTACGCTGAATCATGAAGCCATTCCAGGCTTCATGGACGCGATGACTATGCCTTACAAATTGAAGGACGCGAGCATTCTGAGTGAACTGCATCCGGGGGACGTAATTACGGCGGACGTGCTGGTTTCGCCGGACCCGAATGCGGACTATCTTCTGGATCATATTGTTGTGGTGGGGCAGGCCAGGGCGGATTATCGGCCAGTAGTCAGCTATCATGTGCCGGCAGCGGGAGATGTGGTGCCGGATTTCAAGCTGAGGAATCAAGACGGGCGGGCGATCCACCTGGGGCAGTTCAAGGGCAAGGCGGTGCTGATTACTTTTATCTATACTCGTTGCCCGTTGCCTGATTTCTGTCCACGTGTGACGCGGAACTTTGCGGTGATCGACAAGGAGCTGGCGGCCACTCCGGCCCTCTATGGGAAGACGCACCTGATTTGCATCAGCTTCGATCCGGAACACGATACGCCGGAGAGGTTGCGGGCCTATGGGGCTACCTATATCGGCGGCGATGCGAGCCGTGCTTTTGCGCACTGGGATTTTGCCGTGGCGGGCAAGGCTGAGCTGCTGGAAATGGCGAAGTTCTTTGATGTGGGTATTACGTACGGAGCGGACGAGACGATTACGCACACGCTTTCAACCACGTTGATTGGGCCGGACGGCAAAGTTGTGCGCTTCTATCCCGGCAACGAGTGGACGGCGGAGCAGATTCTGGCGGATGTGAAGCAGTTGAATGGGTAGTAGACCAGCTTGAAAGGATCGCTTTCACTGGGGATAGATTAGTGTTCTCCTGAAGGCGTAGATTGAGCGTGGACCGGGGGTCCACGCTACAGCCGGCCAGGAGGCCAGCGCTACCGATGCTTGCCGGGGCCGACAGGCGGTCTGAGCGCGGTAAGATAAATAGTGAGATAGTTCGAGCTTCGAATTTCTTTCATTTCAATTTCTATAGAGGACGAGGATAACTGCCGATGAGTGATGGTTTGAATATCCGCAAGGATGGCGAGCTGGATTTTCTGTCGTTGGGAGCGTTGGTGCACAGGCTTGATCCGGGGATTATTCCGTTCCGGAAGGCGACAGAGTGCAAAATTCACGTCAGCGGCGGCGAGTTTAATGTGTCTGCCAACCTCTCGGACTGCTTTGGAATGAGGACGGCAATCGTCTCGGCCATGGTTGACTATCCCATTGGAGATCTGATCGCCGAGCGAGTTCGCGCCATGGGCGTGAAGCCGATCTACAAGCACTTCAAACACAACGGCGTGACCGGGCCGAATATGGCGGCGGTGTATAGCGACCGCGGGCACGGCGTGCGGCCTCCCGTCGTTTTCTATAACCGTTGCAATGAAGCGGGAGCGCAACTGAAGCCGGGGGATTTTGACTGGAAGGCGATCTTTGCCGGGGGCGTTCGCTGGGTGCACTGCGGCGGACTTTTCGCATCGCTCTCGCCTACTACGGCCGCGCTGGCCGCGGAGATGATGAAAGAAGCCAAGGCTGCGGGGGCGGTGACTTCGTACGATCTGAATTACCGCGAAAAGCTGTGGAACATTCAGGGCGGCAATACCGAGGCTATTGAAACTATTGGCAAGATTGTGGAGAACGTGGATGTGCTGGTGGGTAACGAAGAGGATCTGCAGATGGGGCTGGGCATTCCGGGACCGGAGCTTAAGGCCAAATCGAAACTGGATCCCAGCGCATTTTTCGGCATGATCGACCAGGTGGTGAAGAAGCTTCCGCAAGCGAAAGTCGTGGCGACTACGCTGCGCGAGGTCCACTCCACGAACCATCACAGCTGGAGCGCGGTTGCTTGGGTGGATGGAAAGACGTATACCGCGCCGACGGCTGAGCTGGACGTGGTGGATCGCGTAGGCGGGGGGGATGGCTTTGCGGCCGGTTTTATTTATGGGCTGCTGAACGGGGAATCGCCGGAGGAAGCGGTGAAGCTGGGTTGGGCGCATGGCGCACTGCTGACGACCTATCCGGGCGACACGACCATGGCCACTGTGGATCAGGTGCGGGCTTTTGCCAAAGGCGGATCGGCGCGGATCCAGCGGTAGGCACAGCGATTAGCGAATCTTTGATTGATTGCGATGCATTGGCCAGGCGACCCGTGATTTTAAGGCGGGCCGCCGTGTTACACCAGTTTTTCAGTTGTGCTATGCTGGTGCATCTTCGCAGAGCAGAGGTTCGCCCCTGATGACAAGAGCATCTGTACAACGGAAGTGTATTCCCATCCTTCTTTGCTGTGCTGTTGTTTGTGCTGTTGCTCAAGCACAAACGACCAAACCAACTTTTGGGGTAACCAATCGGAAAAACGTTCTTGGGGCGGCCACTAAGTCCTATTACAATCTGCGTAACCAGGGGCTGGTTAGCTACCAGTGCGATATAACGCCGGACTGGAATTTGCTGTTGCAGGATCAGCGCAAACAGAATCCGGCGGCTGCCGATACCGCGATTCAGTTGCTGAATCAACTGCGCTTTACTGTGAATCTAGCTGCCGACGACAGCGTCAAGCTCTCTCACAATGAGCTCACCGGGCAGAGCCAGGAGATGATGAACGCTCTGAGCCAGATTTACGGCGGCATGGAACAGATGACTTCAGGTTTCTTCGATACGTGGAAGCTGTTCATGCTGAACACGCCGTTCCCGGCTGTCGACAGCGACTATCAAGTGGAAAACCTCGGGCAGCGTTACCGGCTCACCTATAAGGAGAGCGGCGCCGATGTTGCCACCTCCATGGGCCACGACTACTCCATCACTAACTTGCAGGTGACGACAAAAGACTACGACAGCGCGATCCAGCCAACCTTCAATAAGGACAGGTCGGGCTATGTTCTTACCGCATACGACGCAACTTATACTTCGCAGAATGCGGCTGAAAAGACGGTTCTGACGGTGAATATGGAGTACCAGCAGGTGCAGGGGTTGCAAGTGCCCAAGACGCTGAACCTGAGCGGAACTTACGGCGGCACACCGTTTGCGGTGAAGCTTACTTTTTCTAACTACCAGATAACGAAAAAATAGGATTTCGAACAGTGAACGACGCCGGCGCGCAGCATGGGGATGCGGGTGCGGGCACCTGATATCCTTGCCATAAGCAGAGACGGAGGTCTCGCATGGCAAAGATATCACTGATATTTGCGCTTCTCCTGGTTGCGTTGGGTCTGCTTGGATACATCAGCACGGGCAGTGTGCATCCGACAGCTCTGATTCCTACATGGATCGGGCTGGCACTGGGGATCTTCGGATTTTTGGCGATCAGTCCCGACGAACGCCGGCGCAAAGTGTTCATGCACATCAATGTGACGATTGCGCTGCTGGGTTGGATCGGCACGTGCGTTGAAATCACTCGCAGCGTCATGGCCGCGCATGCGGTGGGCAAGTCGGCGGACCCTATCGCGATGTACTCAAAGCAATCGTTGGCTCTGATTTTAATTATTTACATTCTCTTGTGCGTTCGGTCGTTTGTTGCCGCGCGACGAACGGGGAAGGTCTAGAGCTTGGGAGGCTTTCGCGGCGGTGGAATGGGGATGGGTATGCGCGCCGAGCGCACGCCGCAGGGGCGCGGTGCGCGAGCGGGGCAAACGGATCTTCCCAAGCGCAAACCGGATTTGAAAAAACTGTGGCCGCAGGTGTGGTCGCTGGTGGCGCCACGTAAAGGGCTGCTGTTGATCGGGCTGTTCCTGATGGCGATCAACCGCCTTGCAGGCTTGATATTGCCTCTTATTTCTAAGCCGCTTCTGGACACGGTACTTTCTCCGCAACATCCACGTGCCGATCTGCTGCCCCGCATCATTGCGATTGTTCTTTTGGCTACGATTCTGCAGGCCATCACCTCTTTCTCTCTCACGCAATTGCTCTCGAAGGAGGGCCAGCGGCTGATTGCCGAAATGCGGCGGCAGGTGCAGCGGCACGTGGGGCTGTTGTCCGTCGCCTACTATGATCAGAACCGCACCGGCACACTGGTGGCGCGAATTATGACCGATGTGGAAGGCGTGCGTAACCTGGTGGGCACCGGGCTGGTAGATTTTGTGGGCGGCATGCTGACTGCTTTTATGGTTTTCTTCTTTTTGCTCCATCGCAGCGCTACGGTCACGCTCACTGTCTTTGCAGTGGTTGGTGTATTTGTTTTTGTGCTGCAATTTGGCTTCAAGAGGATTCGCCCCATCTTCCGCGAACGGGGTAAGATCAACGCCGAAGTTACAGGGAGGCTTACAGAGTCACTAGGCGGCGTGCGGGTCATCAAAGGTTATCACGCAGAGGAACGCGAGTCCCGGGTTTTTGGCGTCGGCGTGGACAGGCTGCTAGCCAATGTGATGAAGTCGTTGACCATGACCAGCGTGCTTGGCTCCGCTTCCACGACGGTACTGGGCATTGTGTCTGCTTTGGTGATGTGGCTAGGCGGCCATCTGGTGTTAAACAACACCTGGACGGTAGGTTCGTATTTTCAATACAACATGTTTCTTGCTTTGATGATCGCGCCTGTCTTTCAGATCGTGAATATCGGGACACAGTTGACAGAGGCTTTCGCGGGACTGGACCGCACGAATGAGATTATGTCGGAGCTTGAGGAAAACAAGAGCCCCGAGCGCACGGTGAAGATGCCGCCTATCCAGGGCAGGGTCCGCTTCGACGATGTGGAGTTTGCCTACGAGGCTGACAAACCGGTACTGCACGGTATTAGTTTTCTTGCCCAGCCGGGAACGGTGAGCGCGCTGGTGGGATCGTCGGGATCGGGGAAGTCAACGATCATCAGCCTGCTGTGCGCATTTCACACGCCGACCAGGGGACGCGTGCTGGTGGACGATATTGATCTTGCACATGTTGATCTGAATACCTACCGTTCGCAGTTGGGCGTGGTGCTGCAGGAATCGTTTCTGTTTGACGGGACGATTCGGGAGAACATCATGTTTTCGCGGCCGGATGCCAGCGAGGAACAGTTCCTTTCTGCCTGCCGCACGGCGCGCGTGGATGAGTTTGCCGAGCGCTATCCGGATGCATACGACACGATTGTGGGCGAGCGGGGCGTGAAGCTCTCAGGAGGGCAGCGGCAACGACTCTCGATTGCGCGTGCGCTGCTGGCCGAGCCACGCATTCTGATCCTTGATGAGGCTACGAGTTCACTCGATTCAGAGTCTGAATCCATGATTCAGGTGGGGCTGGTCCAACTCATGCAGGGACGGACGACGTTTGTGATTGCCCACCGGCTCTCGACCATCCGCCGCGCCGATCAGATTTTAGTGGTGGAGCAGGGGCTTATCGTGGAGCGCGGCACTCACGCGGAACTGTTCGCGATGGGCGGGCGCTACTACGACCTCTATACGCGCCAGCATGGGCTGGAAGCGAATCTGTTTCTTGCGCCGGGCGAAGGGGACGTGGTGGAGACGGAGTCTGAAGCCTGATCGGGCATTCCTCGAAATCAAAACTTGACAAAGGGGACCTGGATCTCTCTGCGCGCCTCAATAGGTTTGCCCTTGCTGGTAGCGGGCAGAAACCTGTAGTGCTGGACTGCTGCGACTGCCTTCTGATCCATTCCAAAGCCGAGACCGCGGCGGATGCGAACTTCTTTGGGCAGACCGTCAACGCCTACCAACACCGAGACCACGGCGATCTGCACATAGGGGTGGACGGCAAACGGATCTACGAAATCCGCATCTACGGTGTGGATGGGGTAGGGAGGCGTGTAGGAGCGAGGGTTGTGATGTTTGTCCTCCAACTTTGATTGATCGGGAGGAGGCAAATCACGCTCGGCGATGAGGATCTGGGGAACGGCCTGGCTGCGGTCGGCGTGGAAGACTACCCGTACATCAATCCAGACGGGGACGGGCTTCGATCCCAGCTTGCCGGGCTCGAAGCTTGACTGCTTCACAGCCGCGATGGAGGCCTGATCATAGGAGTCGCCATGAGTGTGCACAATCTGAATGTTCGCGGGGACGCCGTCGGCGCCAATGACCATGGCAAGCACGGTCATGCCCTGAGCTCCTTTATCCGATCCATCGGATGGGTACGGGACCGAGAAGGTGCTTACCATTTTGGGCGCGGTGACTTCGGGGCCCGTATAGTAAACGCCATCGTTGTCAGATGCCTGGTGAACCTGCTGAAAGAGGGAAGTTGCATTCTGAGCCCAAAGGCCAGTGGCCGAAAGCGCCAGAAGCGCAAATGCCAATTTTGCCTGACGCATACGTGTTTCCTATCCGTTTCAGTATTTTGCCCGCGTACCTTCATTTGTCGCAGGAGATAGACAATTCGTCAACGCTTTGATGGGGAACAGTTTCGGGATCATGGCTTGGATAGCGTCAGGCCGTGTTTGTGTCCCGCAGCGAGAAATCAGGTATCAGAGCTTGACATGAAGTCCCATTCCCTTCAAACTGGGATATGAGCCACGAAGCGGAATAAAGGACCAATATGCGAGACACAGCCCCGCAAGGAAGCTATAAAGTTCAGGCCCTGGATCGGGCGTTTGCTGTACTTGATCTGCTTGGAGAAAGCGATACGCCGCTGGGATTGGCGCAGGTTGCGTCGTCTCTGCAACTGCACAAGAGTACCGCGCACCGATTTCTGATGGTACTGGAGCGTCATCGGATGGTAGAACGCACCGGTGCGGGCAAGTTCCGGCTGGGGCTGCGACTATTCGACTTTGGCAATCGGGCAATCGAGCAATACGATCTGCGCGACCGCGCTCAGCCCCACCTTCGCCGCCTGGTTGCGGAGACCGAGGAGACGGCGCACCTGTGCATCTTGGAAGCCGCGCGCGTCATCTATATCGACAAGATCGAGCCAGCTCGCTCGGTTCGCATGATCACGCGGATCGGTGCCAGTAACCCGGTGCATTGCACCTCGGTGGGAAAGGCGATTCTAGCTTTTTTGCCTGAGGAGCGGGCTACGGATATTGTGGGACGCCTGCGCTTTGAGCGTTTCACCAACCATACGATCACTACTCCCGAGGCGCTGCGCACGGAGATGGAGAAGACTCGCCGCCGTGGTTACGCTGTGGACGACGAGGAGTACGAAGAAGGGTTGCGCTGCATCGCAGTGCCGCTGCTGGATGCGCAACGCCTGCCGGTGGCGGCGGTAAGCGTTTCCGGTCCGTCGTTTCGGGTGACGGCGCAGAAGCTACCTTCGATCGCGAATCATCTCCTGCAGTGTGTAAGGGGCATTTCGGCGGATATGGGGTACAGCTCACTTGGGCGTGGCAGGAGCGCTACCTGGTCGGCGTAGGGGTCTTCAAACCGGATGGAACTTGTTGCTGCACGCCGCAGATTTTTTGAAAACAAGAGAACGTAAACTGGTCAGGACCGGCCCGAAGTCTCGATGCTTCTGATACACTCTTTCATGGGCCACAAATAAAAGTCTCTCAGCCGGATTCGGATACGGCTGAGAACGGTGAGCAGATGAAAACTGACGTTTCCTGCTGTTGGGGATACAGTTTCATTGGCTTGCGATAGTGATTAAAGTATCGAGTACATCCGGGGACGTAGCTCAGTTGGTTAGAGCGCTGCCCTGTCACGGCAGAGGTCGCGGGTTCGAGCCCCGTCGTCCCCGCCATAAACCAATAGGAATTAGTGGTTTATGGATGTGACATCAGTAGTAGGATAAAGTTCAACCCGCAATCCGACCCGCGATGGGAATAAGATTGCGGGATTTTCGCTTTAATGCCAAAAAACAACCCTGAACAGCTTGCTTTGCTCTCCTCTTGCCCGAGCCTCAAAAGCATTTTGGCCTTCAAGGCACCGTGGGGCGTTCATCGGCGCGGCTGAAGCCGTGCCCTTTCAAAACAACGCCTGAAAGAGTAAACAACGTGTTGAAACCTTACAGCTAAAGCCCACAATTGTCTTGTTGCGCATGCGGCACGCGACCCAGTGTGTGCCAGGTCGCGCCCTTTCAAAACTGCAATTTGATCTGAGCTTCCTTAGGCAACGCGCTCGATCACAACCGACTCAAGCACTACGGGCTTGTGGGGTTTGTCGAGCGAGTTGCGAGAGACGAGGGAGATTTTTTTTACAATATCCATGCCTTCGACCACTTCGCCGAAGATGGTGTGCTTGCCGGTGAGCCAGTCAGTGGGAGCGACGGTGATGAAGAACTGACTGCCGTTGGTATTGGGGCCGGAGTTGGCCATGGCCAGCTTGCCGGGCTTGTCGAACTTGTGCGGTGAGCCCTTGGCTTCATCTGCGAAGCGATAGCCGGGGCCTCCCATACCATTGCCGGCCGGATCGCCGCCCTGGATCATGAAGTCGGGAATGACGCGGTGGAAGATGGTGCCGTCGTAGAGCTTTTCGCTGGATTTTGCGCGGCTGGTGGGGTGGGTCCACTCTTTGGCGCCCTCGGCCAGTTCGATAAAATTCTTTACGGTGATGGGCGCTTCGGCCTCAAAGAGGCGGACGGTGATCTTGCCTTCGGTGGTGGATAAGACGGCGTAGGTTCCTGCTGCGAGTGCCATGGATGCTCCTGTGTTCGATTGGGGTTTGTGGATTCCCAGGTCTCAAAAGCGAGACCTGGGGCACCCGGGGACATTCTGATTTGTTAAGTCGGAATTATTGTTTGGGCTGGCCGTTGCGGACGATGGTGACCTTCTTGAGCACCACCGGAGTGTTCGGCTTGTCGCTGCTGTTGCGGGGAACGCGGGCGATGGCCTTAACCACCTCGACGCTGGCGTCGTCGCACTGGCCGAAGAGCGTGTAGTGCTGGTTGAGAAACGGAGTGGGTACCTCGGTGATAAAGAATTGGCTGCCGTTCGTGTTGGGGCCGGAGTTGGCCATGGCCAGTTTGCCCGGCCTGTCAAAGTTTAGATTGGCATCGAACTCATCCGCGAATTTGTAGCCGGGATCTCCCATGCCGGTTCCGGTAGGGTCGCCGCCCTGGATCATGAAGTTGGGAATCACGCGATGGAATGTGGTGCCGTTGAAGAAAGTCTTGTGATGCTGCACGGTCCTGGTGGCCGGGTCAGTCCAGTCTTTTGTGCCTTCAGCCAGGGCGATGAAGTTGGCCACAGCCTTGGGCGCTTGCCGCTGATAGAACTGGCAGGTGATGGGGCCCATGGAGGTATCCATAATGACGGTGGGGCCATTGGGAAGATTCGTAGCAGTGGCGCCGGGCGAGTCGGGCAGGTTGGAGGTTTGGGCAAAGGCAAACGCGGCAACGGCCACGGCCAGGGCAGAATAGAGAAGAATAGGTTGGAGTTTCATAACGTGTTTGAGGGTAAATCATAGGACGGGTAGGGTGCCAGAGCCCCGGGGTCCCCAGCGACAGGTCCTGGTCGCTGGGGTGGAGAGCGTCATCTGAAGGTAGTATCTTATCGGAATGAGGATTGCTCGGATTCAGCTCTCTTTAAAGCACTTGGCCCCGGCCTTGTGCGCGATTTTCTGCGTCGGAATTTTTGCCGCGCAAGCTCGGGCGCAGGCAGAGAAGGAACCGGCGGCCGCTGACAAATCCGCGACTGCTGACAAGACCGCGGGAACTGATAAGGCGGCCGCTGACAAGTCCGCGCTGCCCCCGCTGCCTGCTCCAGCGTACGTGCAGCAATCAATGGAGATTAACGGCAAGACGCTGCACTATACCGTCACGGTGGGCGCGTTGCCGGTGCGCGATAAGGACGGCAAGACAGCCGGCGAGGTGGTTCTGACCGCCTATACCGTCGAGGGTGAGAATCGGCCGGTGACCTTTGCCATGAATGGCGGACCGGGCGCTGCTTCAGTCTATTTGAACTTTGGCGCTATCGGACCCAAGCACTTGCAGGCCGGCAACGAAGGCGACAGTCCGTCGGACCCTGCGGTGCTGACCGACAATCCTGGGACCTGGCTGGATTTTACTGACCTGGTTTTTATTGATCCCGTGGGTACGGGCTTTAGCCGGGCCGAAGTGCCGGAGGCCGACGCCAAGAAGCTCTTCTACTCCACTACCCCTGATATTGAGTATCTTTCGCGCATTATCTACGACTGGCTGGTTAAGAACGACCGGCTGGGATCGAAGAAGTACCTGGTGGGCGAGAGTTATGGGGGATTTCGCGGGCCGCGGGTGACGCACTACCTGCAGTCGCAACTGGGTGTGGCCATGAATGGGGTGGTGCTGGTGTCGCCCTATCTGAATCCGTCGAACCGGGAAGACAGTGATCTATCGCCGCTGCCGTGGATGCTGACGTTGCCCTCGATTACCGCGGCGCACCTGGAGCGCGAAAACAAGCTCACGCAGCAAGCGATGGCTGATGTGATTGCGTATACGCGCGGGGAATACGCGACCACGCTGCTCAAAGGGCGATCCGATCCGGATGCCTCGCAGAAGATGATTCAGCGTGTGACTGAGCTTAGCGGGCTGGACCCGGCCTTTGTGAAGTACTCAGGCGGGCGGTTGGAGACGGGTGCGTATCTGCGCGAGGTCTTCCGCGAGCAGGGCAAGCTGGGCTCGGTGTACGACTCCAACGTGACCTCTTTCGATCCATTTCCGTTTTCGCCTGAGCAGAGGGCGAACGATCCGATTCTGGCCGCCATGATTGCTCCCATGACCACGGCGATGGTGGATTTTGTCACGCGCACGGTGGGTTGGAAGGTGGATGCGCGCTATAACGCGCTCTCAGGAGAAGTGAATCGGCTTTGGGATCGCGGCGAAGATTTGCGCAAGGGCTCGGTGCCGGATTTGCGTGAGGCCGTGGCCGCCGACCCCAAACTGAGGGTGATGATCGTGCATGGATGGAACGATCTCTCCTGCCCGTTTATGGGCTCGATCCTGATTATGGATCAGATGCCGGTGATGGGCGATCCTACGCGGGTCTCAGTGCATGAGTATCCAGGCGGGCATATGTTCTATACGCGCGCGGAGAGCCGAGCGGAACTGCGCAAGGATGCGATGGAGATGTACGGCAAGCACTGAAGCTTGACGCTAAATCAGGCGCAGGAAGCGGTCGGATCGCAGGCGTGCGCCGGGGAAGACCCGTTCAAGATTGTTGGCGCCGATGGTTTTGACGACTGCTTCTCCCAGCACCTGGCGAAAGTCTGTGGTGACGGCCAGGTCGCGGCCTTCGTTCAGTTGCTCGTTGGCGAGGCCGGGCCAGTGGCCGTAGACTTTGCCGCCTTTCACCTGTCCACCGAGAACAAACATTGCGTTGGCGTGGCCGTGGTCGGTGCCGCCGGTGCCGTTCTGGCGGGCGGTGCGGCCGAATTCTGACATGGTGACCAGGGTGACGGATTCAGCGCCATCGCCCAGGTCGCGCCAGAAGGCGGCGATGCTCGATGAAAAGTCGCGCAGGCGGTCTGCAAGCTGGCCGTTCACTCCGCCCTGGTTCTGATGCGTATCCCATCCGCCAACGTCGGTGAATGCAGCTTCAACTCCGAGGTTGGCCTTGAGCAGTTGAGCAATCTGCTTCATGTTGTTGCCGAATTCTGAAGTGGGATAGTCGACGCCGGGGCCGGGCTTGTATTGCGCCGGATTGGCGGCGCGGAGCATCTTGACGGCTTCAAAGGTCTCGTCGCCGGTGGAGTGGAGAATGCTGTCGCCGCTCTCACCGTACATTGCCTCGAAGGCGTTGGCGGCGGGTGAGGGAGCGGGGCCGCGTCCGCCGACGGTGAAGTTGTTGACGTTGGTGAGCGCGATGGCGGGAATCTTGCCGGCCAACGTGCGTGGAACCGCGGAGCCGAGAGCCAGGGCGCGAAAGGCAGTATGTTCCTGGTTGTGACGCAGGTCTTCCGATTGCAACGCGCGGTTGAGCCAGCCGTCTTCAGTGCTCTTGATGCCTGGCGTGCCGGACTCCATGTAATCCTGCGCGTCGAAGTGGGAACGAGACATATCCGGTGAGCCGGCCGCATGGACCACGGCAAGTTGCCCCTGGTCATAGAGCGGCTTGAAGGTTGCCAGCGAAGGATGCAGGCCGAAGAAGCCATCGAGGTCGAGTACCTTGTCAGCGGGTATCGCGATGCCGGGACGCATGGCGTAGTAGTTCGGCTCGCGGTAGGGAACTACGACGTTGAGGCCGTCTGCCGCGCCGCGCTGGAAGATGACCACCAGCCGCCGGCCGGGATTGATTGCAGATTCGGCCATGACGGAGCGAACGAGGAAGCTGGGGATGGTCGCGGTGCCGGCAATTGCCAGTGCGCCGTTGCGGAGGAAGAATCTGCGGTTGGTATGCATGTTTACCTCAATGACCTGTCGCGGTTCGTTATCGGCGCTGAAACTCCGGAGAGCCGAGCAGTAGACCGGCTAGCAGTTGGTCTTGTTTTTCAAGTGCAGCGACTGCTTGCGCCGGTGTCACTCGCCGGGTGGTTACCGCTACCGGTTTGGTCGGCATCAAATTCCCCGATCCCTGCTGGTCCAATTGTTGTAAGACGGCCGACCGGGTTGTCTCGCTCACACCGCCCGCTACGAGGAGGGATTCAAGGCGCTGTTCTTCGGCTGCCGGATCGGGAGTGGGGCTCGCAGCGGATTGGTGAGCAGCGTTTTCCTCATCGAGCTGTGCGGTCGTGTAATCCGCGGGCGGCGGCCAGTTGACGGTAATGCCGGGAAGCTTGTTGGCGGCCAGGGAGAGCGCAAAGTTCATGCGGTTGACCAGCGCGCCGGTGCTGACCCAGGTGGAGGATTGCCAGCTATAGCCCGTGGGAGGAACCGATTCATAGAGCGGCATGCCCATGGCGCGCAGGGCATTGGCGAGCGGCTGCATGTTGTCAAAATTCGCGTTGCTGGCGCGCGCGGCGGAGACTACGTACTCGATTGGAGTTTTCACCTTGGCCCGGTAAGCGTCTGCCGACCAGAATTCGGGGGAGTGGAAGAGGGTCTTGAGGACTGCGGATACATCGCCGCCGCTCTTCAGGTAGGACTTGGCCATGCGATCTACCATGCTCTTCGGCGGATCGTCGCCGACGAAACGAACGGCTAGCTTGTGGGAGATGAATTGGGCAGTCGCCGGCCGAGTTGCGAGCATATGCAGAAGCTCGCGGCCCTCCGCTTCGCCGTTTTGCTTGAACTTTTTGCCCAGGACTTTTTTCATTCCAGGCTCATGGCGGGTTTCGTCGAATTTAAATCCGCCACCGCGCTGGGGGCGATCGACGGTCCAGCCGGTGAGGATGCGGGCCACCTGGGTCACGTCCGCCTGGGTATAGCCGCCGCTGACGCCGAGGGTGTGCAACTCCATCAGTTCGCGGGCATAGTTTTCGTTGAGGCCTTCGGGTGCTTTCTTCGCTGCGGTGGGGTTGCGGACAGCGGAGATTTGCTCCCGCGCCCTAGTGCGCTCGGCAGAGGGAGAATCCGGACCCATGCTGCTCGAGTTGTCCAGATAGAGGAGCATCGCCGGGCTGTGCGCCGTTGCCTCCAGCAGATCCTCGAACTTGCCCAGAGCGTGGGGGCGGATTACGTCCCGCTCATAACCCACGAGGTAGTAAGGAGTTGCCTCATTTTTATGAAGAAATACATTAAAGTGGTTGAGCCAGAAGTCGGTCATTACTTCCTGGAGCTGGGCATTGGAATAGATATCGCGCGTGAGGCGCTGGGCGTCCAACTCATCGATGATCACTCGCTGAGGGTTTTCGAGCGCTGCTACAAACTCTCTTTGCGTGGGGCTTAGGTCTGAGGTCAGAGCGGTGCGCTGCTTCGGCTTGAGTGCATTGCGGAAACCGTCGAACTCGGGCTGCGTCATAGCTGCCAGACGGTTCATGCGCTGTTGGGCGGTTAGGGCGAGAATGCCGGGGACTCGAGATGGGTCAAAGGGCGGTTGATCGGGTTTGCTCATGGAGGAGTTCATGCTCATCTGGTCTTGAGGGGGTTGCGTTGGTTCCGTAGCCACTCCGGCGCCATCCTTCATGGCTGAGCCGTTCATAGCCTGTGAGTCCATTGCGCCGCTGGCGGCGATAGAAGTCTGTTCCTGCTTCTTCTGCTCTCGCTGCTGTCTCCGCAATTCCACGCGAGCAAGCTCGTCGTCATAGATTGGGCGCAGCCCCTGACCTTCTGGGATCGATGCTTTGCCGTCGGCTATCTGGCGAATGACGGCGTTGCTGGGTAGACGATAGAGCAGGTCCTGCGGGTTACCTTGCATGGCGGGGAACTGGGCGAGGCGGGCATCAAGATTAGTCTGGTCGAGGGTTTCGGGGTGCAACTGCCGGTTGAACCACTTTTCCAGGCCCATCGCTCGCACAGCTTCGAGATCACCCGGCCGCGGTCCGAAGGTAAAGCGGTTGAGGGCGTGCAAGATGCGGGCGTCGCCCTGGATTTGGGCGGATTGGTTGGACGGCCTGGCAGAACCCTGACTTGTGGATTGATCGGCTGGTGATGGAGCCGTTTCCCCCAGCATGGGCGAGGAAGAGATCGAAAGGCTGGCGCAGACAAGTATGGCCAGGATTCCTCTGAAGCGTTTCATGAATAGCGCTCCTACGGAAGGTGGCCGGGGTGCGAGTACGGCGCGGGCTTCCCAATGGTTGGAACCCAGCATAGGTTACAAAGTTGTGTGGGCGAATTCCATCAGTCGAGGATCATTGCGGCAGTGCTTCTGGGACGCGCTCAGCAGCCTTTTTTACAGCGGGCCATGATGGCGGCGTGAAGGCGTTCGCGGAGGCCGTTGGGGAGGTCGTAGATTTCGTGAGACCGGTAGATTTCGATGGTCTTCTTGGTGGTGTTGAGGATGACCTCGCAGTGGCTGCAGCCGCGCAGGTGCTGTTCGAAGTCGGCGCGCACCTCGGGCGTGAGCGAGTCGTCGATCAGATCGTCGAGCAGGGCGAGAAACTCAGAGCATTTCACTTCTCACTTCCTCTTTTCCGGTGGAAGTAACGGCTCAGGCGTTCGCGCAGTTGCAGCCTGGCGCGCAACAGGCGCGACTTTACGGCGGGAATGCTGAGATTCAGCGTTTCCGCAGTTTCTTCGGTGGAAAGACCCTCTACGTCCCGCAGGACAAAAACGATACGAAAGCCTTGCGGCAGCCCCTGAATTGTCTTTCTCAGGATTTCGGCAAGTTCTGCCTGGTTGTAGTTCTGCTCCGGGTCGGGCGCCCAATCGGCCAGGTCGCGTGGGACGCTGCCCTCGTCGGTCTCGATCTCCTCGTCGATCGAGACCATCTTGCCTGTGCGCCGCTTGCGCAGCCGCATCAGGCTTTCGTTGACTGCAATTCGCACCAACCATGTGTAGAATTTCGAATTCCCCTGGAACTGATCGAGCTTCTCGTACGCCTTGAGAAACGCGTCCTGCATCACGTCTTCGGCATCTTCACGGTTTTGCGTAATGTGCTGCGCAATTCTGAAGATCTGCCGGTCATACTTTCGGACCAGCGTGTCGTACGCCGAAACGTCCCCGCCGCGTACCCTGGCGACCAGGGCGACGTCGGGATGCGGTTCGAGTTCTCCTGCAATTGGTTGGATGATGGCCATGGGGGTTGGATGCGAGAAATCGTTTGAGACAGGCCAATGGCATTCGCCACAGGTCCTAGAAGATGAGTGTAAAGGACGCAGGCGCCCGGGACCAAACCGGGCCAGTCTCGTTCGCAGGCATGGAGAATGGGACAATTGGGAAAAACCATTCGTAACAACGCTGGTTCCCTGTGGCCACGGCGGCGCCAAATCAGCATAAAGTAGAGATATGCGGGTCGGAAATTCCCCGGTTTTCAAACTGAATCTGTCGCGGCAACTCCTGGCCGTCTCGTTGTCTCTGCTGATCGTTGCAGCTTCGGCAACGGGGCAGACTGCGGACATTGGAGCAGCCAGGAACTCTGGCGCGTCTTCGTCCCGGTCGAAGACCACAAAGGCTTCCGCCAAGGCCAGCAAGAAGGGCAAGAAGATCGGAAGCCGAAAGAAACGAACGGCGCGGACAGCCCGCATCAAGCTGGCCTTTGTGGCTTCAACCGAGCTGAGGCCGATGGCCCAGCAGCTGGCCACGCTGCGCACACCTGCGGCCTATGCGGGAGTAACCAATTATGCGCACGCGCACAGCGGTGAGGCTGCCGCGGCGGCTTACTTGGCCCTGGGGCACGCCAATCTTCTCGATAAGCGCTACTCCGATGCTGCGGTCAATTTCCGACTCGCTCGCCAGGCGGGAGACGTGCTGGCCGACTACGCAGATTTTCTAGGCGCACATGCCAATCATGAGGCCGGCAATGACTCCGCTGCCGAGGACATGTTGCATGGCTATTCCGACCGCTATCCCGACAGCATCTTCAATGGTCAGGCGCCGGAACTGGAGGCCAGTGTGCTGCTGGCCATGAACGAGACGGCGAGCGCGCAACGAGTGTTGGCTCAAGCTGCAGGAACTGCGGCTGCGAATCGCGCCGGCTTCCAGCTTGCGCAGGGGCAGGTTGCGCTCGCGCAGGGAGAGACGCGGACGGCAGAGCAGATCTTCAAGCAGCTGTTGCTGGGCCATCCGCTGAGTTCTGAGGCGGAGACTGCGCGCGCCAAACTGACTGCGGTGGGCGCCGAGACCAGCCTGACGACGGCAGAGTTACGCAGCCTGGGCGATGCCTACTACAACGGAGGGCGCTACGCAGAGGCTGCGGAACAATATCGCGCGCTCGCCCGTGAGTCCGGTCTCGATGCCCAAAGCGGCAACGGTTTTGCCGTGGCCGCGGCGGCCTGCGACCTGAAACTGAAACGTCTGACCAGGGCTGAGGCTGAAGCTCTGCCCGACACGCAGGACGAAAATGGCGCACGGCGGCTCGACCTGCTGATGGAACTGGCACGCAACCGCACCGATCTGGACGAGCAGAAGCAGATCGTCGCAGAGATGGAGTCACGATTCCCTCAGAGACAGTGGCTGGCCGAGGCGCTCTACTCCAGCGGCAATATGTATCTGCTGCGCCGCGAGTATGCCACGGCAGTCGAGTACTACAGCTACCTGGCCACTCACTTCCCGACCAGTAAAAATGCCGCCGCGGCACACTGGCGTGCCGGCTGGCTCAGTTACCGGCAGGGTCTTTATGCGGATGCGGAGCGGCTGTTCGTCGAGCAGATACGGCTTTATCCCAGCGCCACCGAGACGGTCGCCGCAATTTACTGGCGGGGGCGCCTCTACGAGTTGCAGGACCACAACCCCGCCCAGGCGGCGGTTAGCTATCGCACCATCGTACGCGCATACCAGCACTTCTTTTATGCCCAACTGGCGCGTCAACGGCTGGCGGCACTGTCCACCCCAGCAAGCACAGACCGCTTGCCGGGGACCCCGGCGCTGGGTGTATCTGCTTCAAATGAGTCGCCATCTGCGGAGCCGCAACTGGACCTCATTCAAGCTCCTCCGGTACCGCAGCTCGAAGACAGCTTTCCCGCCGACAGTCCCCACCTGGCCAAGGCCCGATTGCTGGCCAATGCAGGCTTGAACGACTACATCTCCCAGGAGATTGCCGCCGATCCAGACGCCTCTTCGTGGAGCGCGCTGGCCGAGGCGCAGATCTATTCGACCTATGGAGAACACTACCGCGCCATGCGTGCACTCAAGCGCGCGTTGCCCACGGCAGCTTCGGCCTCCATCAAATCCATTCCGCTAATCTACTGGCAGATTCTGTTTCCCGAGCCGTGGTGGGAGACGATCAAGGCTGAGTCGGCTAAAAACAATCTCGACCCGTACCTGGTTGCCTCGCTGATCCGACAGGAGTCGGAGTTCAATCCTTCGGCCATCTCCAAGGCTAATGCCTACGGCCTGATGCAACTGCTGCCTTCAACGGGCAAAGCAATGGCGCGTGAAGAGGGAATCAGCCACTTCGAAACCTATCAACTGCTCGACCCGGAGACCAATATCCGCCTGGGCACCCGTGACCTGCGCAAGACCATGGATAAGTTCGGCGGAGTTGTGGAGTATGCACTGGCAGCTTATAACGCCGGCGACGATCGCGTTTTCGACTGGCAGGCCGCCGGACCTTATCACGGCATCGATGAATTTGTGGAATCCATTCCATTTACCGAGACCCGTGAATACGTTCAGGGGATACTTCGCAACGAGGAGACCTACAAAGCGATCGATGCCTCGGCCGGTCCTCAGGGCAGGGCGTCAACGGGAACCTCCCAATGAGGAGGTGGTTTCTCTCTGTGGGTCGGGGAATCCCTTTCGATACTCCCCTCATCAGATTCATAGTTGACACCGGGGCGCGCACCCCGGAACATGGAGGACAATAAGTTTGACCGGAGGAATCCAAGCCTCCGCGTATGCCATTCACAGCCTGCAGTTGTTCGTTCGAGGGAGCCGGCCAGTATAAAAAGGGCGCGGCTCGGTTACATCAACCCATTGGAGGGCACGATGTCAGCCGACTTGCAGTTTCTTGAAGAATGGATTCCCGAAAAGATGGACCCAGGAACGGTTTTTGTGCTGGAAAACCAGGAAAAACTGGGCCAGGCGCAAAACCCGTTTGTGGCCGTAATGTCCTGCCCCCGCTGCGGGACTTTGGGACTCATTACGCGCCGGCAACTGTGCGGCGGAGAGACGATGATCTGCGGCGGCGATGTTTGTTCAGCCGAGTACCGGTTGGACGGCGAGGATATTTGCTTCCGCAAGGTTCAATAAAAGCACTTCAACAAGAGTCTTTACCGGCCTGGTAGGGAACGCCAATTGCGTGAGCAAATATTGGCGGTGGCTGTCGCTATCTTTCCGCCGGTCAAGCGGGCACGGAATTGCGGGTAACCAGGTCGCTGCTTCAGTTACCATAATGAGGAGGCAGTGCTTCCAAGCCCGGATGGCGAAATTGGCAGACGCAGCGGACTTAAAATCCGCAGACCGCAAGGTCGTGGGGGTTCAAGTCCCCCTCTGGGCACCATTGAAAAGAAGTGAACTGCGGACGAATTTGCAGATTGCCGACTTGTTCATTGAAGCGGAGTCTATTCGGCGATGATGCCTGGCTCGTCGGCGATTAAATCGTAGGTCGAGTAGACGACGATGCTCATGGGCGGAACGCGGTCAGTGAACGATTCGCTCACATCTAAGGCCCGGTCCGAGCGAAGATCCACTTTGCTACGGTCCTCAGTCTCTTTGGTCAATGAATACCTGTGCAAGCGCAGCGCTGCGGGAAGATCCTTGAACTCGAAACGGACGTCGGCGGCGCGATGGCTTTCATTCACCAATAAAAGAGTGTAGTTTCCTTTCGGAGTGCGGAGAGCGGCGGCTACCAACTTCCGATCGCATGCGAGATACGGCCCCTCCACCTGCGTGGCAAGCACGTCAGAGTACTTGGGCAGATAGCGCGTGAACATTGCGTATTGATAGTAGGCATTGGGCTGGGGTGAGAAGGATTCGAGCAATCTGTCGTGGTCAACGTCCCATGTGCGGAGCAGTTGCCATTGTCCATCGAGATCGCCGCGATTGGTAAAGCTCCAGCGATTGAAGCCGTCTACACCGGCGTTGATGGCGCGAACGACGAGAGAGGCATTTTGGAGCCCGGACTGATAGCAGGCCGGGGCTGCATCGATGTGGCCCCATCCGTAGGCCATGGTTCCGAACTCGGAGAGGAAGAGGGGCTTGTTTCTTGCGTGCGCCCACTCAGCCCATTGGCTCAGGATCTTCTCTGATGCAGTGAGCTTGGTGCCCCCGCCCATCGAATCAAATACCGCGCTGTAGGAGTGCAGATCGTACGCTCCGATGTAAGCGTCGAAATCAACTTGGGAAGGGTTGAGTTCCGGCAGATCGGTCCAATCAGGTCCGGAGATGGGTACGGCCAGTCCGCGACGGTCGAACTCCTCCCGCGCCGCCTTCAACCCAGGTGTGATGGGAAGCGCCTTCATTTTAGAATCCTGCCACCAGGAGAAATCGTCGTGACCTGGCTCGTTCGAAATCGAAACCCACCGGATACATTTGTACCCCTTGACTTGAGTCAGGTGATTGAGGAGTTCCCCGAGTCCGAAGGCCCATTCCGGTATCGAGTACGGTGCGCTGCGCAGACGACTGATGGGATCATCGGCATTGCCGGGGTAAGCGTTCCACGCGACGTCGCTCCACATCTGCTGCAAAAAGACGTCCACGTTCCGTCGCTCTGCCCAGTCGAGAATGCGATACAAAACCTTCATCTCGTCATTGTCCCAGTCGAAGACGCGCCGGTCGGACTCATAGATGCGCTGCTCGATTTCGACACGGCACCAATCCAATCCGAGCCACTCCGCATGTTTGAATATTTCCTGCCAGTGCTTGTCGTCTCCGGCATCAGGATTGCCCCCCCAGGCACTGCCGGAATATGAGCCGCCACCTGGTCTCATCCCGGGCAGCGTAGCAGAAATTGCATGAAAGGACGCTCCCATCCCGCCACGCATTGTGTGGATTGGTCTCCCGGCCGCCACTCGAATTGTCACAGGGAGCGGCTGTTCATCGCTCGATGAACTTGCTGAATTGGGTCCTCCAATTGCACTTTGGCCGGAAGACGACAATCCTCCCAGGGCAGCTTGTGAAACGGTTGTAGCGCCAACGACTGCGGCGCTACCGATGAATGATCTTCTTGTGGGCTTCATTTTTGGCATTATCACTCTTTTCTGCTCGGGTGGAAGATCATTCGCATTTTAGCAGCCTTTTCTACGAAGCCCGCTTTCTTCTTATTCACATCCAGCCCACTGCAACGGGAGCTTTCCTTTTGCCTGCCGCGCTACACTAGCAATTCAGCTGTCACAGAGCAGGAGGCTGGCAATCTGACCACCTCCAAGTGCGAAAGGGGAGTACATGCGTCGGAGAGAATTCCTCGGTAAAGCGATTGGAACGGCGGTGATTCAATCCGGCGTGCTTTCGGCCGCCCCGGCGGCCTTGGCCGCGTCGATTGTTGAAGCGCAAGACGTAGCGGATAGACAAAAGTTAGTCCGTCCGATGGCCATTGGGTTGAAGATTGGGCCTTCCTATGACAATCCGGAAAGTGCAATCGCCCGCGTTAAAGAGCTGGGAATGACCAATTGCTTTCCTAGCTTCGACGATTGGATAGGCAGGTTCGGCGAATCAGGCGCTCAGAAACTGAATGCTCTTTTTGAGAAGTATGGGGTGACGGCAACCTGCGTCGAGGTTGTCGGACCGGGACGCCTGGTTTGGGATTTTGCTGAAGGCCCGTCAACCATCGGCCTGGTGCCTCGCGCCACACGAACAGCCAGAATGGACGCACTGAAACAAACCTCGGATTTCGCAAGATTGCTGGGCGTGCCGAGCGTCCAGACGCATTGTGGCTTTATTCCTGAGGATCCAGCGAACCCGCTTTATGAGGAAACGGTTCTCGCAATCCGCGAGGTCGCTATGCATTGCGGGGCCAACGGCCAGGACTTTTTGATGGAGACAGGGCAGGAGACGCCCACGACGATCAAGCGGACGATTTTGGACGTCAAGCAGCCAAACCTCGGCGTGGGATTGGATACGGCGAACCTGATTCTCTATGGGAAAGCTAACCCGGTGGACGCGGTTGAAATCATCGGGCAGTACGTCAAGAGTGTCCATGCAAAGGATGGAATGTGGCCCACCGACCCGATGCGGCTGGGACAGGAAGTATTGATCGGCACGGGTCGCGTCGATTTTCTCAAGGTGTTCACCAGGCTTTATCAGCTTGGATATAAAGGAGCGATCACGATTGAACGCGAGACCTCAGGCCCCCAGCAGATTGAGGATGTAAAAAACGAGAAGGTATATCTTGAGCGAATTCTCAGCCAGGTAATGGCCGGCAACAAGTAATCGACGGAGGTTTTGCTGTGAATAGAAGGCTATTTGTAGAAGGCTCGGCCGCGGTTTCAGGACTGATGCTGTTGAGGCAACAAACTGCATTTGGTTACGAAGCTAACTCGGCTGTGCAGCTAGCGTTATTGGGTTGCGGTGGACGTGGAACCGCAGTTGCGACATCCTTTGCGAACAACACCAGCGCGCGCTTTGTTGCGCTCGCAGATCTGTTTCCCGACAAATTGGAGGCGGGTAAGGCGCATTTCGATCAGATCGCGGATAAGCTGGGCTACGCGCGCATGGATCCCAAGATGATGTTTCGCGGCTATAAGGCCTTCGAGGAAATCGCCGCGTCTCAGGGCGTTGACGCCGTGCAGATTTCAACTCCGCCGTGGTTTCACGTTCAGCATCTCGACGCCGCCGTCAAGGCGGGCAAGCACGCGTACTGCGAAAAGCCGGTAGGAGTCGATGTGGCCCAGGCGCAACAGGTTCTGGAGATTGGGAAGCGGGCACAGGGGCGTGTAAGCCTCGATGTCGGTTTTCAGATTCGCAGCGCGCCGCCATACGTTGAGATCGTTCAGCGTATCCACGAGGGCGCGCTGGGCAAGATTGCCAGCATCGCGGCAAATTACAACGCTCCGGGGGTTAATTATCCTCCGCTGCCGGGTGTATCCGCCGACGAACTTCGAATTCGCCGTTGGCTCTGGGATCTCGCGCTATCGGGCGATATCATCGTGGAGCAGAATATTCACGTGATCGATATCTGCAACTGGATTCTTCAGTCGCATCCCATCAAGGCAATAGCTACCGGCGGAAGAAACGTAATCACCCATCCCGGCGATATGTGGGACAATTACCAGGTTCTATTTATTTATCCTGAAAACGTTCACTTGAGCTTCTCATCAACACAGTTCGGGCCCCACGACTGGTTCAACGTTGGGGTGAGCGTCTTTGGCTCGGACGGACTTGCAGAGGCTCTGTACTCCGGCCCATTGCGAATCGTGAGCCAGAAACCATGGACCTGGGTCGATAAAGGCACCGGGGGCGAGACAACTCAAGCTTCCTTTGCAGCCAATGGAGCGTTCAGTGACAATCTGGCCCAGGCCGACCGGGAGAAAGATCGCGGCTTCATTGATAGCATTACCTCGGGGAACTACCACAACCAGGCCGCCGCCGGCGTTGAAGCCGCTTTGAGCGCGGTGCTAGGTCGAATGGCTGGTCGCCTGGGTCGCGAAGTTACCTGGGAAGAAATGCTGGAGCACGGCGAAAAATACGAGCTAAACATTGATATGAGTCAGTTTTCATGATTTGACGCAACCCAGGAGTGGCGAAAAGCATATTTCGCTTCATGCCAAGTAGGGTTTGATTCGTTCTTTCTTCTCCCTTTTCAATCCTGTAAGTTGCAGAAAGCACGATGGCAAGGTTGGAATAGGATTCCGTGAATTCCGAGGCTCCTTGCCCGATATAACACGATAGAGACGGTCAGCATTCAGCAAGAAGACGACCTAAATCTGAGTTGCGCGTGTTCATCCCAACCGGGATAACAACGATTTGTTTTGCGCGAAATCCCCAAAAGGTGAGGTGCTTAAGAGTGTTCGGTTTGGGGGCCGAGCATCCTGCTTCCCTTCTGGAGCATCTTTAAGGTTGCTGCTGCTCAATTGGCGATCCCCTCGGCTTGGCGTTCGGTGTGCGGCCAACTTCGGCTTTCCTTCGACCGATCCCGTGGCAGCGGTGCTCTCTATTGAGGACCCGCATGCCATTGAAACCCTCTAATGGTCGCAGACGCGTTGTCATCGAGGACGTCAATCCTCAGATTGATGCGGGCCGTCATCCTGTCTGCCGGGTTGCGGGTGATGAAGTTGTCGTTACGGCAGCAGTCTTTGCCGACGGCAAGGATGACCTGGCTGCGCGGTTACTTTATCGTCATTCGAACGACCGCCGGTGGTCGTTTCTGCCGATGCGCGCAATGGGCAATGATGTCTGGAATGGCACGTTCGTTGTTGACAAGCTCGGTGACTGGCGCTTCACTCTTCTCGGTTGGGTGGATCACTTCGCCACATGGGCCGGCGAATTGGCGAAACGGATCGCCGCACAAAAGGAGCCTGAAATTACGGGCACGGCACCGGGTAAAGTGTCAGGTAGGGATGCGAAGCTGAACGTTAGATTTGATTTCAGCGCGCAGGATGTTGCGCTTGCGCTTCGCTCGGGAGCGGCGCTCATCCACGAAGGCGCGCGGCGGGCGCGATCGAATGACGCGAAGCGGTTGCACGAAATAGCACAGAGCTTCGAAAACCTTGCGGTCGAGAATCGATCGAACTATGACAACCCATGCGATGAAGAACTTCTTCAATTGATGAGGAATTATCCCGATCTGACAAACGCTACGCGATACGAGACCGAGTTGCCGGTTTGGGTGAATCGGGAACGCGCAGGATTTTCATCGTGGTACGAGCTCTTTCCTCGGTCTGCGTCGCCGATTCCGGGCCAGCACGGGACATTCCGCGATGTCGAAATGCAACTGCCCGAGATCTCGGCGATGGGGTTTGACATTGTTTATCTGCCGCCGATTCATCCCATAGGACGCTCGTTCCGCAAAGGACCAAACAACGCGACCTATGCTCCGCCAAATGCGCCTGGGAGTCCGTGGGCGATCGGCGACAGGGCGGCCATCGCGAGCTCGGCGCTGGGTGCGCAGGCTGCTGGAGATTTGGGCGGCCACAAATCGATTCACCCGCAACTCGGCACGTTCGCAGATTTTGAAAACATGGTTGCCGCGGCCAAGTCGCAGGGTGTTGAAATTGCTCTGGACATTGCATTTCAGTGTTCGCCCGATCATCCATGGGTCACAGAACATCCAGATTGGTTTGTTATCCGGCCTGACGGATCGATTCAATATGCGGAGAATCCTCCCAAGAAATACCAGGATATTTATCCGCTGAATCTTGAATCGCCTGACTGGCGCGCCCTCTGGGACGAGCTGTATTCAGTGTTCGAATTCTGGATTCACCGGGGCGTGCGCGTGTTTCGCGTCGACAATCCGCACACAAAAGCGCTGCCTTTCTGGGAGTGGTGCCTCGGTGCCTTGCGAGCGAGTTATCCTGACACTATTTTCCTTGCCGAAGCATTTACGCGGCCGCACGTAATGTACGCCCTGGCCAAGCGGGGCTTCACGCAATCGTACACGTACTTTACGTGGCGTAACTCGAAGATCGAGTTGCAAAGCTATCTCGAAGAGCTGACTCGTCCGCCGGTGAGCGAATTCTTTCAGCCGAATTTCTGGCCGAATACGCCTGACATACTGCACAAAACTCTTCAGGAAGGCGGGCGTCCGGCGTTCATGTATCGTTTGATTCTTGCCGCGACCCTGAGTTCGAGCTACGGCATCTATGGTCCGGCGTACGAACTTGCAGAAAATGCTCCGGCCGCGCCGCCTACCGGCAAAATTGAGTCAGAGGAGTATCTCAGCAGCGAGAAATACGAGATCCGGCAGCGCGACCGCAACGCGCCGGATTCACTCGTGCCACTCATTACGCAGCTCAATCGTATTCGTCATGCGAATCGCGCGCTTCAATCGAACGCATCGCTGCATTTTCACTCGATCGACAACCCGCAGTTGATTTGCTATTCGAAAGCGACGCCTGGATTCGATAACACGATTCTGGTTGTGGTGAATCTCGATTCATTCAACGAACAGACCGGCTGGACGAATCTTGATCTGGACGCGATCGGCTGTTCCGCAGATGAGAGCTTTCTTGTCGACGACCTGCTGAACGGGGTGCAGTACACGTGGCGTGTCCGCAATTATGTGGCGCTGCGGCCGGGGGTTCAACCGGCACACATTTTTCGCGTGAACCGAATCCAATGATGCAGCAAGGGCCGAGGTTTTTGGGAGAGTGAAAGCGTGAAGAAGATCGCAAGCACAACAGATCCCCTCTGGTATAAAGACGCGATCATCTATGAACTGCACGTTCGCGCGTTTGCGGATTCGAATAACGACGGTATCGGTGATTTTCCGGGCCTGATGTCGCATCTTGATTATTTGAAGGATCTTGGAATCACCTGCATCTGGCTCTTGCCATTTTTCCCGTCGCCAATGCGCGACGATGGGTACGACATCTCCAATTACATCGACGTCAACCCGTCGTATGGAACACTGAGCGATTTCAAGGCGTTTCTTGACGCTGCTCATCACCGCGGCCTGCAGGTGATGATCGAATTGGTCGTGAATCACACCAGCGATCAACATCCATGGTTCAAGGCAGCGCGCCAGTCTCCTGCGGGTTCGGCGGAACGAGATATGTACGTCTGGTCGGACAATGAAGAACGGTATGAGGATGCGCGCATCATCTTCACTGACACAGAAAAATCAAACTGGACCTGGGACGAAGCGGCGAAGGCCTACTATTGGCATCGTTTTTTTTCGCACCAGCCGGACCTCAACTACGACAGCCCGCTGGTGATGGAAGAAGTGCTGAAGGCAATGCGATTTTGGCTTGATATGGGGGTCGATGGGCTTCGCATGGATGCGATTCCATATCTTTGCGAGCGGGATGGAACTTCATGCGAAAACCTGCCCGAGACTCATGCAGTAGTAAAAACTCTGCGCGCAGCGATTGATGCGGAGTATGCAAATCGTCTAATTCTTGCGGAAGCCAATCAGTGGCCTGCGGACGTGCGTCCGTATTTTGGCGACGGCGACGAGTGTCACATGGCGTTTCATTTTCCGCTCATGCCGCGCATCTACATGGCACTTCGCCAGGAAGACCGGCTCCCGATCACCGACATCATGGCACAGACGCCGCCAATTCCCGAAAACTGCCAGTGGGGGCTCTTTCTGCGGAATCACGACGAACTGACGCTCGAGATGGTCACCGATGATGAGCGCGACTATATGTATTTCGCCTATTCGGCCGACCCGCGGATGCGCATCAATGTTGGCATACGGCGCAGGCTGGCTCCGCTGGTCGACAATAATCGCCGCCGTATTGAACTATTGAAGTCACTTTTGTTCAGTTTCCCCGGCACGCCAATTTTGTATTACGGCGATGAGATCGGGATGGGCGACAACATCTATCTCGGCGATCGCAATGGCGTTCGGACGCCGATGCAATGGACGTCGGATCGGAATGCGGGCTTTTCCAAATGCGATCCGGCGCGGCTCTATTTGCCGGTAGTCATGGACCCCATTTATGGCTACCAGGTTGTGAATGTGGAAGCACAGCTCGACGATCAATCGAGCCTTCTGCACTGGACGCGTAACATGATTGCGCTGCGAAAGCTCTTTCAGGTATTTGGCCGCGGAACACTCGCGTTTCTAAATCCATCGAATCGCAAGATTCTTGCTTACCTTCGCGAACTGGACCATGGGGACGGATTCTGTGAAACGGTGCTCTGCGTCGCCAACCTCAGCCGATTTGCCCAGCCGGTTTCGCTCGATCTCGCAAGCTATGCAGGCTACGAACCGGTCGAGATGCTAGGCTACGTTCGGTTTCCCGCCGTCACGCCCGAACCATACTCGCTCACACTGGCTCCGTATTCCTTTATCTGGCTTGAACTGCAGGCTGCCAGTGAGGTCGAGGAGATGCCGCCCGATGTTGAAGTGGTCACACAAGAGTCTGTGCAAGAGGAAGCCGAGACTGTTCAACCGGTCTTTGCGAATGGATGGACGCAATTCATCGCTGGCGGCGGCGCCGCAATTTGTGAGCAGGCGCTCCTTGACTGGTTGCCGCGCAAGCGATGGTTTGGCGCCAAGACGCACAAAATCGAGTCCGTGCGTGTCCGCAACTGGGTGGAACTTGCGCCCGATGCGAAGCCTGAAGGTCTTTCAACGAACAACGTATCAGAGCCGGTGGCCGTTCCAAGTGCACTGTTCTTCTTTGAGGTGACGTATTTCGATGGTTCGCCGGATGTCTATCAGATCCCGCTCGCAGTGACGACGGGCGCTCTTCTTGAGGAAATCGTCGAAGGTCAGCCAGATAGCATCGTTGCCAAACTGACTACGAGTGCTGGGCCCGCAATTCTGCATGACGCGACTGTCAGCGAGGATTTTCAGCATGAACTCCTGAGCTTGATTGCGAGCGACGCGACCCTGCCTGTTTTTGAAAGCACAGAGTCAACGAAAGCGGCGGAGAGCGGCTTCAATCAGCCGTCGTCGATCGGCGATGAAGCGCAAGCGGTCTCGGTCGGCGCTGCGGTCACGCCAGCTCCACTCAGCGCTCAGCCCGGCGACACAGCAATGCCGCCACGAACTGACATCCCGTCAAACCAGTCAGCTGGAGCGTCAAGATTCGAGCCGCGCGAGTCTCCTTCTGCAGGGGACTCGTTTTATGAGGGCGGCCGGCTTCATGCGCGTCCTTCCGGCGCATTTCCATCCGTCCTGGCCGCTCAGCGGTTACCTTCTCACGTCGGCTCTGCCGAGCAATCAAACACGTCCATTCTCTTCGGCAAGCGACTATTTCTCAAGATTTATCGCCGACTGCAACCGGGGGAAAATCCTGATGTTGAAGTTGGCCGTTTTTTGACGGAGGTTGCTCACTTCAACAGAATTCCGCCTTTTCTCGGCGAAATCTCCATCAGTTCAGACAGTGCGGCAAAAACGACGGTCGCTCTGCTCCAGGGGATGGTTGCCAACCAGGGCAATGGATGGCAGTGGTACCTTGACGAACTTGCCGGCTGGCTTTCCGCCGCTGGGGAGCACGTGGCCCCTCCACGATCAACTGCTCCCAGCTGGCTGAGCGAGCGCGAGCCGATCTTGGAACCTCTGGAACCGATTCGATCGACGCTCGAGGCGGCAGCACTCTTGGGTAGGCGCACTGCCGAACTCCACCTCGCACTTTCGAGCAGTTCGACGCTCGCAGCGTTCGTTCCCGAGCCACTTACAAGTGACGAGCTTGCCCACGACGCAGAACGCATCGAGCTACAAATAAAGTCCACCGTCGAAGCGCTTAAATTCAAGCTCCCCGAGCTGGATGATGCGACCTCTGATCGTGCGGGCTTGCTTATATCCCGTCGGCCCGAACTCATTCAGCTGGCACGTACGATTCAGACAGTTGCAGCTGCCGGGCAGCGGATCCGAATTCACGGCGACTATCATTTAGGGCAGACATTGCGAATCGCTGGCACCAGCGGCGGCTCTATTGCCGAGAAGAATCAAAAGGGAGATTTCGTTATCATCGACTTCGAAGGTGAGCCTGCACGGTCAATTGAAGAACGACGAAGAAAACAGTCACCGTTGAAAGACGTTGTCGGCATGATGCGATCCTTTGCTTACGCCGCATTTGCCGCGGTTGATCTTTGTATTGCAGGCGAGGGAGGCGGGAAACACCTGATCGATCGCGCCACGCTCATGGGGTGGGCGCAGCTTTGGCAAGATTCGGCGACCTCTTATTTCCTTTCTTCATACCGCGAGGGCATCGCGGCGAATCCGGATCTGTTGCCGCCGCCAAGAGAAGCCCAAATTCTGCTCGACGCCTACCTGCTTGAAAAGGCTTTGTATGAGTTGCTGTACGAGTTGAATAACCGACCCTCCTGGGTCTGCATTCCGCTCGATGGCGTTCTGGCTTTATAGGGTTTTGCAACAAAGTAATTTTACTAGTGAGGGAACTTAATTCCTTGCGGCTTCCTCCGGAGAATAATGGCAACGGCGAATCCAATTCCCGATAACACGCTGGCTACAGACAACACGGTGGCCGAGCTTCTCGTGCTGGTGACGGCCATGGCTCCCGAGCATTTCAATGGAGTTCTGGCGAACCTCGCATCGGCATTCTCTCCCGAAAACTTTATTGTGGCGACGCAGAATGAATTGCCTGCCGATGTTCCCTCGAGCCTTCGAATCGTCGCAACGCCGCAGTCAAATGCGGCATGGTCGATTAAACCGGTCGACTTTGTGAATGCAGCGCAGTTCGGTCGCAAGCATGGAGCGCAGGTAATTCTGATTCTCGGGCCAGAAGCCGATTCGCTTAGCCCGCTCGCGCTGCGCGGCCTGAACGATGCTGTTTCAAAAGCGTCCATTGACCTGGCTGTTCCACATTATTCTCTGCCATCGAATGCCGGCCTGATCAACTCAGCCATTCTTTACCCTCTGACACGAGCGATCTTTGCTTCGCGTGTCCGCTTTCCGTTGTCAATTGATCTTGGCATGTCGCTGAGAATGGCAGAGCAACTTAGCTTGGCTGCTGAACGAGTTTCTGCTGTCAACCAAGGTGAAGTTCTTGTGTGGCCGGTGAACGAAGCTATTGCGGCCGGCTTCGCGGCGGATGAAGTTGATGTGGGATCGCGTGCAATGCCCCAACCCTCTGATCCCGACATCAATTCAATTCTTTCCTTGATAACTGGATCGCTTTTTGCGGATCTCGAAGCGAAAGCGGCTCTTTGGCAGCGGCCTCGCAGGGCGCCGCCGATACGCCGGCCGATTGTTGAGGCTGAACTGAGCGACGGAACCGCGAATGTTGCGCGCATGGTTGCGGCATTTCAACTAGCCAACGCGAACCTGCAGGAGATCTGGTCGCTTGTCTTGCCGCCCAATTCCTTGCTTGGACTTAAACGTTGCTCGACGCTTGATCCCGCCGCCTTCCGCATGCCGGACGGCCTTTGGGCACGCATTGTTTATGACTTTCTCATCGCTTACCGCCTGCGCACGATCAACCGCGGGCACCTCTTAGGAGCACTGATCCCACTTTATCTGGCCTGGGTCGCAGGTCATATCAACGTGACGGCATCCGGAATTCCAGCAGAGCGACACATTGAAGCTGTTGCCGCCTCGTTCGAAGCGGACAAGCCATACCTGGTCGCGCGGTGGCGTTGGCCAGACCGGTTCAATTCGTAATCATTCTTCACGCCAAGGGCTGGGCGTCAATCTGGTGCGCCAATAAGGAGGGAATCCGATGCAAAACCTGGTCGATAACACGATTCAACAGGCAACTCGAAACATCACCGCATCACCGCTGTACAGCGAAGACGTGTCGATCTGGCATCACATGTCTGATGCTTTGCACCAGTCGCTTTACCGCGTGCTCACTCTGCTTATTGCCGTGCTACCCGGGATTCTTGCGTTCTTTCTTTCGCTCCTGGTCTTCGCTTTGGCTGGCATGCTGATTTCCTGGATATTGCGCCGGTGTCTTACATGGGCAAAATTCGACCTTCGCGTCGCCCGCAAGAGCGGTACAGATTGGGCGCCGGCCAGCTCACCGAGCGAGATCGCGGCCCGCGCCTCATTCTGGATCTGCGTGTTGCTTGGTCTCGTCATTGGTGTTTCGGCCTTCGATACGTCGTACGCAACCGGCGTAGCTCTGCCCATTTCGTTGTTGCCCTATCTGACTCATGCCGTTGGTGCCGCCCTTCTGCTGATTGCGGGTATTGTGATCGCCAGATTTCTTGCCCGCTCGGTCCTGATCAGCGCCGTGAACGCACAGTTGCAATACGCGAGAATTCTGTCCCTGGGCGTGAAGTGGCTTGTTCTTGTTCTGACAGGGGCCATGGTCCTCGACCATTTGCAGGTAGGCGGGAATATCGTCGAACTCGCGTTTGGAATATTGTTCGGCGGTATTGTTCTTACACTTGCTCTCGCGGTTGGCCTCGGCTTGCGCGATCTCGTCAGCCGCTCTCTGGAGAGTCACGTCGAGCACACCGGTGAGCGGACGCACATGCCGGACGAAGCTACAACTGCGAGCCAATCAATCAGGCATTTTTAGAAGGGAATTCGCTCACGACAGCAATGGAATCAGGCGGCATGCTCAGCTTGCCCCGACTAACTTGGATTGCGCTCCGTGATGCGAGGACGACGCGGCTTTCCTGGAGAACGTCGAAGATCTGTTCCAGCTCGCCGAGATTGCAGATTACCGTTATGGTTCCGCGTCTCATTCGCAGCCACTTTTTTTGTTCATCGAATGTTACATGCACATTGCCGATGCTTCCATCATTGAGACATGGCGTGGACCGGCGCATGTGAATCAATGCCTGATACCACGACAGCATTTGGGCATGGTGGCCGACCTCGAGTTCCTCCCATTTCAGTTTTGAAGCTTCAAAGGTCCCCGGACTTTCAGGATCGGGAATGGAAGCGGGATCCCATCCGAACGCGACAAACTCTTTCTTTCTCCCCTCGGATACTGCCTGCGCTAATTCCGGATCATCGTGGTCGGCGAAGTAGAGAAACGGAGTTGATGCTGCCCACTCTTCTCCCTGAAAAAGCATTGGAATAAATGGGCTGAGCAGGTACAGCGCGGCCGCGATTTTCACGCGCTCCAGGCCTGCAATATGACCGATCCGGTCACCCACTGCGCGATTGCCTATCTGGTCGTGCGTTTGAATGTAACCGAGAAAGCGGTGCTGCGGGAGCGCGTAGGTTGGGCGGCCATGGATGCGTTGTCGATAACGGGAGTAGATGCCGTCATACACGAAAGTCCGCTCAAGCGATTTTGCCAGCTGCTCAAATGTGCCGAAGTCCGCGTAATAGCCTTGCCTCTCGTTCGCGTTCAGTACGGTGGAAAGCGCATGATGAAAGTCATCGTTCCACTGTGCATCGATACCGAATCCTCCCGCTTCATGCGGCGTCACTACGCGAGGATCGTTTAGATCGCTTTCGGCGATGAGAACAAGCCGGCGCGCGAGGATTGCCTCCAATGCATCTACTTCAACGGCCAGCTGCTCCAGAAAGTGAATGGCGGAGCGATCGACGAACGCATGTACCGCATCGATGCGCAGTCCATCGACGTGGAAGTCGCGAAGCCACATCATCGCGTTGTCGCAAAAAAACCGACGAACCTCAGTGGACCCTGCATCCTCAAGATTCACTGCGCCGCCCCAGGGCGTCCGATGCGACGGGACAGTATACGGTCCGAATTTACCGGTGTAGTTTCCGCTCGGCCCAAAGTGGTTGTACACCACATCGAGCAGCACGGCGAGCCTCGCCTGATGCGCCGCATTCACAAATCGCTTAAGACCGTCCGGACCTCCGTATGGTTTATGAACGGAGAAGAGCGCTACACCGTCATAGCCCCAGCCGTGTTGCCCTTCAAAAGCATTCACAGGCATCAGTTCGACGTGCGTCACGCCAAGCTCGGCCAGGTATGCGAGCTTGCCAGCCGCAGCATCGAACGTGCCCTCCGGCGTGAAAGTTCCGATATGCAATTCATAGATGATCGCGCTTGGCAGCGGAGGCGCCTGAAAACGCGCATCGCTCCATTCAAAAGCTGATTGATCGTAGATACGCGATAGCCCGTGCACACCGTTAGGTTGCCACTCAGAGCGCGGATCGGGATAGGGCTTCGGATCGTCATCGAGAAGGTAGCCGTAGTCCGTTCCAGGTCCTGCCTCTTCAACCTGCTGCTCCCACCAGCCGCGGTCATCAGGGCCTTGCGTCGCGTATGCGACGCCGCCGGACTTGACCGAGACGTTCCGCGCAAGCGGCGCCCAAACTCTAAACCGATACATCGCCTGCACCTCTGTCACGTACAAGGAGCGCTACCGGAAACTTTCCAAACAATTGTTGTGCGCGCACACGTCCACCGCTTCTTGCTTCTCCGGTGAAGAGGTTGGTCCAGTCTCCCGGCGGCAGATCGACAGTCATGGAACCAAACCCGCTGCCGAGCTTGACATTCCAGCGAGGAGCTATCACAGCGACTGAATCGCCTCGAGAAAATGCGATCAAATGCGCCCACTTAGGCCCTTCTACTGGAAGCGGAATATATGCGGCATTCTTGCCGAGCCACTCAGGGTTTTCCCGCCGCAGATGCAGCGCTTTATAGAGAATCCATAGCTTTGGCATTCCGCTGTCCATGCGCTTCATAATCTCGTCGACGCTGATGCCGGCATCGAGTTCCGCGAGCATTGCCCTTCTTGTTTCATAATCAACTGGCCCGCGATTGTCTGGATCGACGAGTCGCAAATCCCATAATTCGCTGCCTTGGTATGTGTCTGGAACTCCGGGCGCCGTGCATTTAAGAAGTGTTTGCGTCAGGCTGTTGACTCGCCCAGGAAGCAGGACCTTCCCGACAAATGATTCGAGCTCGGAAACGAAATCAGTTGATGCCAGGATCCGTTCGATAAAGAGTTTCAGTGCATCCTCAAACTCTTGATTCGGTTGTGTCCAGCTCGTTTGCTCCTTAGCTTCCCGGACGGCCTTTTCCATGTAGCCTTGAATGCGTTCGACCGTAATTGGCCACGCGCCGATCAGCGTCTGGTAGAGAAAGTATTCAGTATTGCGATCAGGGAATGTTTTGGTTTTAAATTGCTGGTTCCGTCGCGACCAGCGGTGCAGGGCCGAACGCCAGTTTCCGGGCATTTCGGTCAGCACTGCCAATCGCGCACGCACATCTTCTGATCTCTTGGTGTCGTGTGTTGTAAGAGTGTTCATCGTTTGCGGATGATCGGCGTGCGCTCGCGCGCAATATGAGTGGAATTCATCGAGAGTGATTCCGCTACGCTCTGGCGCGCCACCCACCTCGTTGAGTCCGATCATTCGGTTGTAGCAATAGAATGCTGCGTCCTCAAGACCCTTCGCCATTACGGCAGATGTGAACTGCTGAAAGCGAAGCAGAAACTCTGTTTCAAGCTTGCCGCGCGCGCGCATTGTAAGCACATCGCAAATGAAATCGTAAAGATCAGGGTAAATATCAGATCTTTGTGTTTTCGCGAAGGCTACCGCACTGGAGATTTGTTTTATATCCTCCTCCGTAACCTCGTCACGCACCGGCGCAACATAGGTTCTGTAGACGGAAAAACTCGCAGCAACCTCGCGGATGGCTCGCCTTATCTCGGCACGTGTGTAATCGCGGCGATCACGATTATTCTCGCAGATCTCGACGAACATTTGCGCCAGCCGGTTCACATCGCTGCCTAAAGCCTCATGTTCTACGTTCAGCTTCTTGGTATGCACCATCGATTCGAATTGAACTGGTTGCCGAATGAAGTTTGTATAAACTTCCGTCAACTCATTCAGCCCTTCGCCATAAACAAGAAGGCCATTACATGCATTCAGGAAGTCGTATCCTGTGGTGCCGTCGATAGGCCAGCCCGAACGTAATGATTCTTCGGGCCGCAGGATCTTCTCCGCGACAATCCAGGCCTGGGGCGAGCCGGCGCGCAGCCGCTCAAAATACAGTTGGGGATCTCGCAAACCGTCTGGATGATCGACCCGCACTCCATCGAGAACGCCTTTCCTCAACCACTCCATAATCCAAAAGTGGGTTGCTGCGAAAACCTGCGGCCGTTCGATTCGCACACCGATGAGAGTATTGACGTCGAAGAAGCGGCGATAACCAAGCTCCTGATCGGCTGTACGCCAATACGCCAATCTATAGTTTTGCAAATTGAGCAGGGAATCGAGCGCATCGATGTTTGCATTCAGATCATCGATCGCGCGCGTAATCGCCGCTACTACTCCCGGTTGCTCTTTTGTGACACGTTCTAAAAGCTCGTAGAGAATGGTCTTGTCGCGATGGCGCGCGGTTAGCACTTCCTCCTCTGATGAATCCGGTGAAGGGAGCCGCGCCAGGCTATCGGCAATAAAGCCCAGCGTCGGCGCGTTCACATGCTTGGCAGCCACGCTCAACGGAATTGCCAGCGAACGGGGCGCCAAGGGAAAAGAGTTGTCGAAGTAGCGCAACTGAAACGATTGACCGTCATAGTTGATTTTGATCTGATTGGCGCTCAGGACCCGTCCATACTGATCGCCCAGAACAGGGATCAGCACCTTGTTCTGGAGCTTCACTTCTGCAGAATTCCAATCTATATCGAACCACGCAGCGAATCGGCTTGATGGCCCGTTTTCCAACACGTCCCACCAGTACGTGTTTTCCTGGCCTGCGGCCATGTGGTTGGGAACAATGTCGAGGACCTGGCTCAGATCGAGGGTTTCGAGCGCACTGCTGAATCGCAAGAGGCCATCCTCGCCACCCAACTCGGGGTTCACTGCCCGAGGGTCTATGACATCGTATCCATGCATACTACCTGCTGCCGCACGCAAATAAGGCGAGCAGTAGACGTGCGATATTCCCAGATCCTTGAGGTATCGGGCGATTCTCGCGGCATCATCGAAGTTGAACGTGCGATGGAGTTGCAGTCGATAGGACGACGAAGGGGATCGTGGCATAGTCGGATTCCAGAAAAACACTGACGCGATGACGTCGCCGCTGCTTTGGGAATCGCGTTCATCCTCCACCCGCGAACGATTGCCTCCTCGGTGAAGCCGGTTGGGTACACGCGCGAGTAAGAATTAGAGGGGACCGCAATCCTACATTCGTGGCCCTATTCTGCGTTGTTCGATTGTGGCCTACTCTCCGCTGTTGGATGTCTGTCAAGCGATGTAGGATTCTCTGGGAAGGCCTCTTTTAATGTTTGGGGAGGAATGACGGATTTTTCTCCATGCTGCGGCTAATTAAGGGATTTTTTGGGAAAAACAGGGATCTTTACAGACAGTACAGATCCTGACAAATAGCAGCAAGGCAGTTGATTCTATTGTAGATATCTGATCTTAGTGGAGTTGGATAAATCAGTGGCGGAGAGAATGGGAGTCTCAGCTTATACATAAAAATCCTAATGAAATCGTCCATCTGTCCTCCGTGCTATGGTTGTGCCCATTGTTTTTGGCAGTGGGGCGCCATGGCAGACATCAAAGTGGGTCTGGTACGCAGAGTGAAGACCGACGCTGGGTGGAAGTACTTTCCGGCGGCCTACGCAGCGAATGGCCGCGTTAAACCAGATATGGCGATCATTGCCGGCAGGGAAGTCAAGCATAGGATCGGCCAATCTGTATGACCGTTCTATCTCCTGGCTCAAATCCCGTTTAGAGCCTCTTGTCGCGCGCCTGAGGGGCTCTCTGGAGAACCGACCATGATCACAAGGCTGTGACGTTAACGCCGGGGGGAGAACTTGACCACGCCCGTCCGGTCTTCCGAACGGTCGAATATCGTGAAATAGCCGTTCATCAGTGGGAGTCCCAGGATGGATCGCCCTTTCAGCCGTTCTCCGTCTCCTCGAAGTGGTGCAGTGGCATATCCGCGTTCAGGCGAATTCACCTGCCAATAGTTCTGGGGCGACACCTCAATCCTGACATCGCCATCAACTCCTTCAAGAATGAAATCCAACTGAGGCCACAACTTCCGGTTGAGGCTGCCCATGGGAAGATAACCCGCGCGCATTGCATGAGCAAACTGCTTGTTGTCTCCGCTTGATAACCGGGCGATTACAGCATCGAAAAGTTCTTGACTCAAAGTGATGCTGCTTGTCCCGCTATCTATGATCGAGTTCGTCAGGTTGCCGCTTCCCTTGGTAGGCGGGGGCACGGTAATCGGGTCACTTGAGCCGACGACAATCGCCTTCAAGTTGGTGTTGTACCAAACATCGTCCAAAACCCGCACAATTTGAAATGGCTTCGAACTATCGTACAGATCCGTGCTCTCTTCCCCGCCGCCGAGAATCAGGTATCCATGGTTAAGAGGATCAGCAGAGGGGTTTGTCTTCGCATGGCTTATCTTTGAGCGCCTCGTGTAGAAGGCGAATTTGTTTGCAAAGATACCGCTTTTCTCCAATTGCGTGAAATAGGGATCCACAAACGTGACGCTGCCATTTTGTATCTGGTTGTAATGGTATTTAGGCGGCCATGTTTTTCCGGGCAATGTGAAAGCGCTGTTAAGGCGAGTGTAGGCCAGACCCATGATCCCGTTTGCTTTGCCAAACATTTCCTTCGACTCAACGTAGGCGACCGCAAAGTTCACCTCCTTCACGGTTGTGCCACCGATGCAGACGTCGGAGCTCACTACGGCGCCAACCCAGCTTCCGCGGCCGTATATGACTTCCTGCGCGATGTTGGTCAATTGAGCGCTGGTATCCTGGCTCGGATTGTAGAACTGGCCATCGAATGCCAGGGTGCTGCTGCCGGTATCGAGATTCACGTTTGCAATCTTTCCCTGCGATCCCACAATGACTTCTCCGGTGTAATCGCCGTCCATATAGATGTTGGTGATAGGGATTCTTGCCGGTTTTTTCAATACTGATCCGATATTTGTCGCCATGAGGAAAACTCTCTTTTCTGCATTCTGGTTGCGGAATGGCGGTAAGATTGTTCTCGCGCGCCGGCAGTGCGAAGGGCACGAGGAATCTGGAGGTACTCATATTACTCGAAAAGCACTTCGATGTGCATCCAATAATGTGCTGTTCAAGCGTCTAGACTTTCCTGGGAACCAGTTACTGCGATCGCTGCATGTTGTGTTATATTTTGGCTCCTGTACTTCAAGGTTGACTCCTTCCAGGAGTTCACTGCTGGGAGGGACGAGAAGAATAAAAATGGACGAGCGATTCCTGATCTCGAAGAAGAAGACCGGTCTGGGATCAGACATGGCGACCATGCTTGGCGCCTGGTACTATGCCCACCGGACCTCGAGGACCCTCGTTGTCGACTGGCGAAGCTCTCTTTACCTTGCCGACCGGAAAGCGAATGCCTTTCCCTACCTGTTCCGGAAACCTGAGGAAATCGACGGCGTTAAACTCATTTGCGACGACTCATTGCGCAGGTTAAAATTTCCCAAGCCTGTCGTCTTCCTTCATCGAATGGAAGGCTGCGAATATGATGCATTGCTGACCGCAGGCACGGATCTGCCGGCACCTACGCTTCTGTGCAGAAGGCCGATGCATATCTTTCCTGAGCTCGAAGCGCAAAAGAGATTCTACTCAAGATTGCAATTACACGACGATGTACAACAGGAGATTGACGAGTTCAGGCACAAAGAATTTGCCGACGCAACCGTACTCGGGGTCCATTTTCGTCACGGCAACGGAGAGTATCTGGGGTTCCGGCCGGACGCGGGTCTCCACGAATCATGCATCCAAATCGCCGCGGCATGCAGACAAATGTACAAAGTGATGAAACCCACCCTCAGAGGCC
>Ga0181517_10000427_pt1 | contig 57361 bp, 50 predicted proteins | sample PEATcosm2014_Bin_31_FD_119748 | JGI IMG/M metagenome (GOLD analysis project Ga0181517, IMG submission 119748) | Peatland microbial communities from MTU Mesocosm Facility, Houghton, MI, USA - PEATcosm2014_Bin01_30_metaG | ecosystem: Environmental > Terrestrial > Soil > Wetlands > Peat | place... | reverse complement strand
CTTGGACCAGCGGAATCGGAATCCCAAGCCCTTCGTCTGGACGGCAGACGCGGATCTGATCCTGGGCAAGGTCGAAAGGCTTTGTCAACGTATTTCTAACTCAGGACACTAGTTGCTCTACAACGTAGGTGTCCTGTTCTTTCGAAGTATCAGGTGGAGGCGATGCCTGAGAGGGACTATCGGTACCGCTTGTATGTGGACCGTGATGTTTGGGAAGCTGTAGTGTGTGAGTTGGTGAGGGAGCAGACGTGGAGTAATTTTAAATCTGAGGTAGCAAGATTTGGTGATGGAGATTCTTATGAAAACGCTTTACATGAAGTATGGGATGTGATGCATAGGCTACAGTATGTGGAGGAGCATGAAAACACAAAAAGAACGACCTTGGAAAGATGACCCAGATATGGGAGATATGGGGAATAAGACATATAGGAATGAGATTTTTCAGTCATTAAAGGACGATAATATTCCCCCGGAACATTTGCCTGATCTTAAGTTAAGAAAACAGTACGCTGATTGGTTGAAGAAGCAGTAGTGGTTGCAATTGATTGCACGATGGTGGAATATAGAGGTCGGAGTATACGGAGGTAATCCCTACGCCAGCTGTTTCTTCCGACAGGCCCGTTGTGGTGGAAACTGGCGGCGTGTGAGATGATATACTCTTGGTCAGCTATTAATTTCGTGAGGTCATTGTGAAACAGGTCTACCTGATGGAGAAGGATAGCAAAACTGAGCCGCTTGAAAGAATCTTCTGCCAGAATGAAGGCAAAGAACTCCAGCAGCTTTTGGAGAACAATCTCGATCTGCTGCCAGGCGATCAGATGAGCCCAGGGCAAGACCTGCGGTGGCTACTCATCAAGCGGGAGATGCCAGTCGTGAACCCAGCCTCTGGGGAGGCATGGTTGTCCATCGATTTCCTGCTCGCAGATCAGTACGGAGTTCCGACCCTCGTTGAATGTAAGAGGCAGAAGGACCCGCGGTCGCGGAAAGAGGTCGTCGGTCAGATGCTGGAATACGCCGCGAGTGGCCGTTACTACTGGGAGGCCTCTGAATTGCGCAGCCATGCGCAGAGTGCTGCTGGTGACGAAGCGAAACTTATAACAAACTTGAGGGCGCTAACCGAATCGGATGTTACGCCCGAGGGCTTTTTCCTATCCGTAGAGCAGAATCTCCGGAGATACAAGATGCGATGCATCTTCTTTCTCGATGATTCTCCTCTGGAACTACGGAGCATTGTCGAGTTCTTGAATGGGCAGATGAAGGATGTGGAGCTGCTAATTGTTGAAGCCCGGCTATACCGGGAGGGGAGCTCACGGATCGTAGTGCCGTGGGTGTTCGGCTTTACCGAGGAGGCGCGGGTTGCCAAGCAGAAGTCGAATGCTGAGACGGTCCGCGCTTCGGTCGTGAAGGGCGAAGATGCATTCTGGGCGAGCGTTGAGAATGCACTCCGCGAGAAGGGAGAGGGATGGGTCAGTCGGCTCCGCGAACTCATTGCCTCTATAGCTAAGATTCCTGGGTGCGAGTTAACCTGGCTCACGAGCTGTACAGTTTCGCTCCCGTCCGTTCTCCCAGGAAAGATCCCCATCCTCCTCGGGTTTCAGAGAGACGGGGGCCTGTGTCTCTATCTTGATCGTTGGCAGCCTTCGCAAGGTGCGGAACTCACGAAAGAACAAAGCAATGCTCGCGAGGCGTTTCTTGCAGGCGTCGAGTCCCTCTTCGGGATGCCCGCGAAGGAGTTGCGAAACTCAATGACGTTTCGCGTGATTGCACCAAAGAAATGGCTACCACGAGCAGACGAACTGCGTGACCTCATCAAGCAAGTTGCATCTTTCTCTCCTGTTGAACGCTGACACAGGCCAAAGAGTGGACAGCCCAGGCTTCAAGGTTGATCTCTGGCGGCATCTTGCTTACGGTGCCGCGCACCGGCCGCTCCCAGGGCAATGGGACGGAAACCGGGGACGGACGGGAAACCGGGGACGGACGGGACGTAACCGTTGCGCCTTCAAAACCCCGGCCAGGTCCGTCGCACAAAGCCAAGGGTTCTCGGACTTCACCCACGGTTGCGGACTACCAAGACCGGCTTCTCGGAATGTTCGAGTTCCGCGATCCGAACAGCGTTCCGCCGGAGAAGGGCCTCGACCCGAGCGGTTTTGTAGTTGCAGTTTTCAAGCCGCACGACCTTGGGCGGCGCGCCGCGTTCCTTCGCCAGATCCAGAAAGTCGGAATCGGCCGTCACGATCACAAGCGCGTGAATCCTGGCGTAATCCCAAATCGCTTCGTCCGTCGTAAACCGGGCTAGGCCCGTATCGAAGACGTGCGCCGAACCGGGAAAAAGCTCGGCGAGGCGGCCGGCCAACTTGGGCGAGAGATTCGCGTCAAACAGCAGCCTCAACGCGAGAGACGCTTTCGCCCCGTCTGTGAAGCGTAGGCATAGACGGCTGGAAAGTCCGCCTTTTCCAGGTATGGATAGTCGTCCAGTATCTCATCCTCCGTCATTCCGGAGGCGAGCATATCCAGCACGTCCCAGACCGTCACCCGCAACCCGCGGATCGAGGGCTGCCCGGAGCGCTGGCCCGGCGTCACAGTAATCCGCGAGAGGTCGGCCTTCTCTGTAACAGCCATGAACAACATTATCGCGCAGTTGGGTTCGAGGTCGTACCCGGGAGATGCGTTCCAGGCCGTCACCGTGCGATTGCGTGCCCTCTTGGGCGCTGTCGCTCTTCTTCCGGATGGCTCCCTGGAATCCGCCAAAGTCCGCAGCAGCCGCAACCCGAACAGTTCACAAGCGATTAGGCGAATCCCGTTCCCGCGCTACTGGCGCAGAATGCCTATCACCGCCGGCGTCCTCGGGGGCGTGGCGGCCTTTGGAGGAATCGCGGGGATGGGGTCCGGCTCGCGCCCCACGGTTCCCTTCTTGGCGTCGTCGATGCTCACGTTGTAATCGTCCAGAATCCGGCCCAGCGTGTTCTGGAGATTGAGCTTGGCGTGGATGTACTGGTTGAGCGCGTCGGCTTCGCTCAACTCGCGGGCCACCGTGGTCTGCTGGGTGATCACCACGTCCAGAATAGTGGCGGTGCCCAACTCGTACTTACGGCGCGTGCCCTTCTGCGTTTCCTCTTGAAGCCGGCTCGCTTCCACCGCGTTCTCCCAGGCGGCGCGCGCCTGCGTGAGCGCCGTTTGGCTGTTGATCACGTTGATCTTGACGTTGTTCAGGAGCTGCCGGTCCTGAATCTGGGACTGCCGGTACTGAAGCTGCTGGGTGATCAGATCGGCCTGCGCCGACCGGTTGCGGATCGGCACCGTCAAGGCGATCGAGGCGTTATAGCTGGGGAACTTGCGGGTGAACACCTGGTCGAGCGCGGTACCGTAGCCGCCCAGGAAGAACTGGTTCACCGTGGCGGGATTATGGGGTACGGAGACCACGGCGCCGGTGGATGTGGTTTCCGGCTCCGGTATGCTATTGAGCTGGCCGGCCTGGCCGATATTCGACGCCCCCAGGGAGACCGACAGCGTGGGCAGCAGCGCGTCCTTGGTCCCTAACATGCTGATGCGGGTGTCCTCCAGGCCGATAGCGCTCTGGGCGACATCGGGCCGGGCGGCGAGGGCCTCGGAAATCAGGTCCTGCAGGGGCTCGATGCGCTCCTGGGCCGGCATATCGAAATGATCGAGGGGAACAATGCGCGCCGTGGCGATGGCCAGGTTATCGATCCCGCTGCGGGTCAGCACGCCCTTTATAATCGTCTCCTGTTGAAGCAACTGCGACTCCGCGTTCTTGACGTCCTGTTGCGCGCCCTTCATTTCGGCCTCGGCCTGAATGATGTCGATGGGCGCGATGGCCCCCAGCTCGGCGCGCCGCTTGTTGTCTTCGTACAACTTGGTATTCAGATCGAGCGCCTGCTGGCGGATGCGCAGGTTGTCGTTGAACAGCACCAGGTCCCAATACAGGCCCACCACGTTGTCCACCGTGGTCATGGTCTGCTGTTTGAAAGTCAGGTCCGAAATTCGCAACTGGTTCTTGGCCACGCGAATCACGCGATTGTTGATGGCGGGCCGGAAGCCCTTCAACAGGTTCTGGGTGATGGAGAGCCCCAGGACGGCGCTGGTGGTGGGATTGAAATCGTTGTTGGGGGCGTTCTGCCAGTACCCGTACGTGTTGCTCATCGAGAGGGTTGCGGTGGTGCCCGTAAGGAACGACTGTTGGTAGGCGTAAATCCACCCCTTCTGCGCGGTGATCAGGTCGTTGGTTCCGGCCGCGAAGGCGCTGGTGAGCGGCGTGGTCTGGTGCGAGTACGACGCCTGGGTGTAGAACGCCGGGTCGAGATTGGGAATCGCCGAACCCGCCAACTGCACGTTCAAGCCGCTCAACACGCCCTGTTGCGTGCCGCTGGAGCCTCCGCTCGCGCCGGCGCCGAACCCGCCCGCCCCGGCCAGCACGCCGCTCGAAGCCGAAGACGGCCCGGAGGAAACACTGTTGGATATATTGGTCAGCAACTGGCCCGCGCTGGCCCGCAGCAGGTTCGCCTGGGCCTGCGGCAGGTTGAACCGGGCGTTCTCGATATCGAGGTTGTTTTCGAGCACCAGGGCGATGGCGTCGCGCAGGGACAGGTAGATGATTCCCGCCCGCATCAGCCTCTCGAGGCGCGGTGAATCGGCCCAACTGATGGCGCGCGCGCGGCGTGGCAGGTAGTTGCGTGAGAACCAGGCGAGGATGCCCTGGCCGGAATATCCCCCGATCTCCGAGGCCCTATAGAGACCCGGATAGCTGGCAACTCCCGTGGCTTGCGGCATTTGCGGCGGGTTGGCCGCCAACGGCGTTTGCCCGAAACCGGGAATGGCAAGACTAAAGCACAGCGCTAAGGCTGCGACAGATCTGGCTGGATGCATATGCGGATTAGACCTCAAATATCCTATTATGGCCGCAAGCCGGCGGCCCACGCAGCTTCGGTTCTAAGCTCTTCCTTGCGAGATACGCGAAAAACCGCCCGTGGGTTCGCAAATTCCCGCGCCCGGTCTTGGGACGGGGCGGCTATACATCCCAGACGGACGCCGCGCCCCGCCATTAGCGCGCCGGCCCCGATTCGGGAAACGCGCCGGGGCGTAGACTAGTCTGTAGGGATATGCACCGGCGCGCGTCTATCGTGCTCGTCCTGGCTTTCGCGGCCTGGGCGGCCAACCTCAAGCTGTACCTAAAGGATGGCGGCTACCAACTGGTTCGCGAATACCAGGTGCAGTCCGACCGGGTCCGATTCTATAGCGTGGAGCGCAGCGAGTGGGAAGAGATCCCCCTGGACCTGGTGGATCTGAAGCGCACCGACGCCGAATCCACCGCGCGCAACGCCGAACTGGAAAAGGAGGCCAAAGCTTTTTCCGAGGAGGAGAAGGCCCGGCGCGAGGTGGAGAACGAGGTCCGCAAGATTCCCCGGGAACCGGGCGTCTACTGGGTCGAAGGCGGCCAGACCAAAACCCTCAAACAGGCGGAATCCACCGTCCACACCGACAAAGGCCGGTCTGTTCTGAGGCATCTCAACCCCATGTCCACGACAGGGAGAACGGGCACGCTGGAGCTGAACGGATCGGCGTCGGAGACCGTCTTAACCAACCCCGAGCAGGAATTCTACTTCCAGCTTGCCCAGGCCGAGGACTTCGGCATAGCCAAGCTGACGGTAAAAGGCGCCGTGCGCACCGTCGAGGAAATCACCTTCCCGGCCACGGCCCAAGCCGGCAACCCGGAGGAAGCGCCCGCCCTGGTTCCCATCCTGCAACGCGAAGCCGCCGAAGGCCTGTATAAGATTTGGCCCAAGGCCCCGCTCGCCCCCGGCGAGTATGCCGTTATCGAATACACCCCCGGCAAGCTCAACATGCAGATTTGGGACTTCGCGGTGAAGGCAAAGTAAAAGAACCCAGTGGCGGCTGTGGCCGTCAGCGCCGCTCGGGCATGCGCTTGCCATTCGGCGCTAAAATTGAGGTCGAAAATCGCTGTCATGGAAAGCAAATGAATAGTTGGGCCACCCGGCTCGTTTGAGGCGGCGGTGAGATCCCTTTTGCCAGGCGACCTCCCCTCCTATCCGCAGTAAGGCTGCCAACAACTGCTTCGCCTTGACCGCCCTCCAGCGGCCCATGCCACCGAAAAGACCTTGGTGAACGGTTCCGGAATGTCTTCACCGTGATCGATGCAATGGGCGGCAACGCGTAGCGCAAGCGCTCGTGCAGCGGCAATCGCGGACTCGCGGGTTGCGCCGTAGGCCATGACTCCCGGCATCGACTCGACATCGGCCCACCAGCGGCCGTCCTCCTCCCGCCCAACCACGATTGGAATGGACTCTAAAGTCCCCGTCTGCATCGATCTCCCCTTCACATTATAGTGCTGGAGACCGTCGCCCGACTTCGAATCCGGGTCGAGGAGCGCCACGTTGGTTCCCTGGCGATACCGGTCCACGTACTTGCCCCGAACGCCGCCGGAAAAGTCGTACTCCGCTCTCATTTCACCAGTGCGGCGCTTAGATGGAGGTTTCTTCGTGATTGCGTCTTTCATGCTTCGTCGCCGTGCGAGCGCTGATCAGGCGTATCGAACCACAACCAGCAGACTTCGCTTGCTGGACATTCCGACGATCACGAAGCGCTCTTCGCCGATGGCGTGATCCGGGTCCGGGATCGTGATCGAAAGGCGGTCGTCGAAAATGGTGCTCGCCTCCGCAAATCCAACACCGTGCTTGCGCCGATTCGCCGAGTCCTTTCTCGGGTCCACTCAAAACCGATTCCGTACATCGAAACCGTCCCGGAAGCACCCTTCCACTGCTTCCGCCGCCAGTTTCGGCGTCATCGACTGAATGACGATCAGCGCCGCCACGTAGGCTATGCCGGAGAAGAGGAACAGGGGCAGGTAGGTGTGGGCGTGCACCACGAGTTTCCCGTCTTGCAGCGCCTCCCCGGCGTGCACCACTTTTCCGGCGATAAGCTGCATGAGCACCCCGCCTGCCGCGCCTATGGCGCCGCCTATGCCAATCACGCTGCCCACCGCCGAGCGCGGGAACACATCGCTGACTATGGTGTAGAGGTTGGCCGACCAGCCCTGGTGCGCGGCCATGGCCACTCCCACCAGCGCCACCACTCCCCAGAGGCTCTTGCAGAAGGGGGCGTACAGCACCGGGACTACCGCCAGCGCGCAGATCAGCATGGCCGTCTTGCGCGCGGCGTTGACCGTCCAACCCCTCTTGATGAGCCCGGAGGATATCCAACCGCCGCCGATGCTGCCTATGGTCGAGATGTTGTAGACCACGATGGTGGGGAGAATGATTCCTTGCATGGGAAGGCTGAACGCCTCTTGCAGGTACTTCGGCAGCCAGAAGAGGAAGAACCACCACACTGGGTCGGTTAGAAACTTGCCGATACCATAGGCCCACGTTCCGCGCCGGGGAAACAGGCGCGCCCAGGGGACCAAGGCCATTTTGTCCGGCGGGTCGCTCTGGATCAGGGCGAGTTCGCCGGCCGAGACGCCGCGGCGTTTGGTTGGCTTATCGTAGAGCAGCAGCCAGAATAAGATCCACACGAACCCCAACGACCCGGTGGCGATGAAAGCCGACTGCCAGCCATAGTGCAGAGCCATCCAGGGAACCGCGAGCGGAGCGACGATGGCGCCGATGTTGGCGCCGGAATTGAAGACCCCGGTAGCCAGCGCGCGCTCCTTCTTGGGAAACCACTCGGCCACGGTCTTGATGCAGGCCGGGAAGCTAACCGATTCGCCGATGCCCAGGGCGGCCCGGGCCACGCCGAACGCGAGAGCGGACGCGGCGGCGGCGTGCGCCACGGCCGCCAGACTCCATAAGCCCACCGCGATGCCGTACCCTTTGCGCGTGTTGCCGAGCCAGTCGATAAAGCGCCCGGCGCCGAGCATGCCGATAGCGTAGGTGGCTTGAAAGGCCGCCGTGATGTATCCGTAAGCTTCGCTGTTCCATCCGACGCTGGTCTCTAGCGTCTTGGCCAGAATGCTGAGCACCTGGCGATCCACGTAGTTGATGGTGGTGGCGAAGAACAGCAGCGCGCACACGGTCCAGCGCACGCGCGACATGGCGGGGAGCGCCGGGGCGGTGAACGTCATTAGAACGGCCTCATCGGGAGATTCGGGTCCAGCGTTCGAAATTGGAGCGGAACAGACGGTCGATATCGCGACGGATATCTTCGCGCGTCACCGGCCGGCCGTCTTCGGACAATAGCCGGTAGGAGTTCGCCAGGATGGGGGCCAGGGTGCGCCGCGTGTTGCGCCATTTGTAGATCACCTGCTCGAGGATGCGCGCATCGGAATGTTGCGGAATGAAGCTCGTTCCCAGCATTTCCAGGCGCTCGCGGGTTATCTCCTCGACGATGGAAGGATTGTTGAGGAACCACCAGCAGCCGAAGGGCATGAGGTTCGAGAACTTGCGGGCATAGACGCACAGCTCGTGTTGGTTTTCGCGGCTCAGCACGCTCACGAAATAGCGATTGTCGGGGTATTCGCGGCAAAGGTACTCGACCGCGCGGAGGTCGGCTTTTCCCACCGCGTCGCCCGCCAGTTTCAGGGCGGGATTCACCAGGTAGCGGACGCCGATCATGAGCGAGAGCGGGATATCGAACTCGCGGCAGGCCGGCAGCACGGCCCCGGCCAGCAGGCGGCCGCGCACGGAATCCTCCGGGAACTGAAACGTGTCGGGCAGGGAGACGGCCATGTAGACCGGATGCATGCGGTCGTGCCATTCGGCCAGGAAGCGCCGCACGTCGTCAATCGAGCGGCCGCCGGCTTCGGCGTCCACGCGATATCCCAGCGCCTCGAGGATGCGCCAATGGTCCGCCCATTTGTTGAGGATGCGGTCCAGGCGGAGCACCGCATGGAACCGCGGGTCGGGCGCGACCCCGCGTTCCCATAAGGGCGCCTCGTTGGGATCGAGCGGGTCGTTGGTCATGACGACCTCACTCAGCCCTGCCAGTTCGAGGACGCGGTCGATATGCGCGTCCAAGGACTGGGCGGCGAAGAACCTGCGGGCCTCGCGGACCTCGCTCAGGTCGGGCCCCTGCGTCGGCAGGCCAAAAGCGTTCGCCACGGCCACCACCCCGCGGGTGGCTTCCGACACGGGCGTGTTCTCCACGAACAGCGTGCGCCAGATGAGGTCCGCCTTTTCACTCTTGGAGAGCGCGAAATATTTCCGCGGAGCGATGTCCGAGGAACGGAAAAGCTCGGCCTCCAGGTAGTGGTAGGTGATCAGATTGTCTATGCCCCACAGGCCGTTATCCCCCAGCGATGGCATGAACAGGTGAGTGTGAATATCGATGAAGCGCGTGGCGCCCAACGCATCCTCGACGGCGGCGAGGATCTCGCCGGAGCTGAGCGGCGCGCCTAGGCCCGCGGTTGCGGAAGACATACCCGAAATGTATTCCCGCGCCGAGTGGTCTGTCAAACTCAAAAAGGCCGAATGAACGGTTGAGCGAAACGAAACAGAGGTCCACACCGAGCCGAACTGGCCCCGGAGTGCGGCCCTCAAATGGTCATCGCCAAAAAACCTCCGTCCACGGTCAGAATCGAGCCGGTTACGAAAGACGACGCCCGCGGCGAAGCCAGGTAGACCGCCGCGCCCACCAGTTCGGCGCTCTCTCCGAAGCGGTTCATGGGCGTATGGCGCATGATGGAAGCCACCCGCTCTTCGGTGAGCAGCTTGCGGTTCTGCTCCGCCGGGAAAAAGCCGGGCCGGATGGCGTTGACGCGAATTCCGTGCGGCGCCAGCTCGCGCGCCAGGAATTGGGTGATCTGGTTCACGCCCGCTTTGGCCACGCTGTAGGTGAAAACCTTCGAGAGCGGCGGGTCGGAGGAGGCCGAGGAAATATTGATGATGGAACCGCCGCGGCCGGCCTCCACCATGGCCTTGCCGAACACCTGGCAGGCAAGAAAAACGCTCTTCAGATCGATATCCAGAATGCGATGCCATTCCTCTTCGGCGATCTCGAAGAAGGGAGTGCCGGAGTTTACCCCCGCCGCGTTGAGAAGAATGTCCACGCGGCCGAAGCGATCGAGGGTGGCGGCCAGGGCGCTTTCGAGATCGGCCTTGACGGCGGCGTTGCAGCGGACGCCGATGGCCCGGCCCCCACCCGCCATGATCGAGTGCGCGCGCGCTTCGGCGGCTTCGAGGTTGAGATCCAGGACGGCGATGCCGGCCCCCGCCTCCGCCAGCCCTTCCGCCATCGCCCCGGCCAGAACCCCGCCGCCGCCGATCACCGCCGCCGTGTGCCCGGCCAGAGAGAACAGTCCGTCTTTTTCCATGTTCTAAATGTTAGCAGTAGGTAACGTGCGCCGGCGGCGGTTTGACACTCGGGGGATGCCTCACTTATAGTCCGGGTATATCCATGAAATCGACGCTTGAGACTACCCTGCGCCTCGCCAAATTCTCGCTGGGCGTGGGCGACCGCTTCGCACACCAGGCATGCGCGCAGTTGCAGGCCTGCATGATGGCCGTGGAATGCGGGGCCATGGTGGTTCCGGTGTGGAACAAGTCCAACCGGGAGCACGCGATCGTAGGCTCCCAACCAGCCTCGGTCAGGGAGGCCGCCGACGCGGCCGTCCGCCGCATGGGGTGGCAAAAGCCGTACCACGTGGATGCGGACCACATCAATCTGAGCACGGTGGACCGCTTCATCGACGCCAGCGATTTTTACACCATCGACGTGGCGGACGCCATTGGGGAACCGGCGCCGCCGGGCGCCGTGGATGCGTTTCTGGACGGGCGTCCCGAGCTGGCCGGGCGGTTGCGCATCGACGGAATCGAAGAACCGTTGTTCATTCCGCGGGAACTGGCCGTCGAGACCGCCGGCAAGTATCTGTTTGCGGCCCGGGAGGCCGGCCGCATCTACCGGCGCATCGCCGAGCGACGCAGTGGCAGGCCCTTCATCACCGAAGTCTCCATGGACGAGACCGCCGAGCCGCAGACCCCGCCGCAATTGCTCCTGATTCTGGCCGCGCTGGCGGCCGAAGGCGTTCCCGCCCAGACCATCGCGCCCAAGTTCAGCGGCCGGTTCAACAAAGGCGTGGACTACGTGGGCGACGTGGCCCAATTTGAGCGCGAGTTTCAGGACGACGTGGCCGTGATCGCCTTTGCCGCGCCGCGCTTTGGGCTTCCTTCCAACCTCAAGTTGAGCGTACACTCCGGCAGCGATAAATTCTCTATTTACGGCCCCATCCGGCGGGCGCTTCGCAAGTTCGACGCCGGGGTGCACCTCAAAACCGCCGGGACCACCTGGCTGGAAGAGCTGATCGGGCTGGCGGAAGCGGGCGGCGAGGGGCTGGAAGTCGCCAAGGAGGTTTACCGCGAAGCCTGGGCGCATCGCGTGGAGATGTGCGCGCCCTATGCGGCGGTGATCGACATAGACGAAGCCCGGCTGCCCGCGCCCGAAGAGGTGCGCGGCTGGACGTCGCGGCAGTACGCCGCGGCGCTGCGCCACGAGCCTTCCGACCCGGCCTACAACCCGAACCTGCGGCAGTTGCTGCACGTGGGCTACAAGGCCGCCGCACAGATGGGGAAGCGGTACCTGGACGCCCTGGAGCGTGCGGAGCCGGTGGTTTCGCGCAATGTCACCTACAACCTCTTCGAGCGGCACATCCGGCCGCTGTTCCTGGAGAGTTAGCGCCACGACCCCGTGGTTCTTTCTCCGGCCGAATCGCCGGGGAAGGAAACGGGGCTCCAGGTCCGCGGCGGCTCGGCCGGGGGTCAAAAACGACCAAGGGGTACTAAAGGACTCATTCGGACAGCCGATAAGGCTTCTGGACAGGGGCTCGCTTCCTCTTTTTGTGGAAATATGAGACCCTTAAAGTGCTCGCCCAAGCTCAGCCATGCCGAGACGGACAGCCGTGTCCTGGTGCGGGCAAGGAAGATGCTTATGCTTCCAGAGTTCTTGTTGTTGGAAACTACGATCCGCGAAGCCGGCGAGGGTCCCCAATTGGACCTCGACGAAGAGACGGGCGGGACGTTGATCGTCACGCTCGGTATCACCCGAATCATCGAACAGGAAAGCCTGGATATTTCTATATGGGGTTCGGCCGACGGGTCGGACTGGGGCGCTAAGGCGCTGGCATCGTTCCCCCAGAAGTTCTATTGCGGCACGTACCAGATCCAGCTCGATCTCTCCGAGCGCCCCGATGTGAAATACCTGCGGGCCAAATGGCAGGCGAACCGGTGGGGGAAAGGCGATCCCAAACCGCTGTTCACCATGTATCTGTTCACCCAACCGGCCCATCAGATGGCGGCGGTTGGGGCGTAGTCCCGCGAGCGCTCCGCTTGGCTGGCGTGGGCGCCGTTCTTCACAGCCGTCTCCGCGGCTGGCCGTTCGCGCCAGGAAGGGAGGACTCGTCCCATTCCTCCGAACCGGCCTATCTCAGTCCCGCGCCGTCTTGTGCATCGAGAGCAGCATCACCACCGGCGTGCGCGCCAGGATTCCGTGCTGCAGGTTGGGCGGCATGTGCACAAAGCAGCCGGCCTTTACCTCCCGGACGTCGGCGCCCAAGGTGAGCTGCGCTTCGCCGCGTACGATGTAGATGGAGGCGGCCATGGGGGCCGTGTGCGCGGAAAGCTCCTGGCCGGGGGCGAAGCCGAAAATCACCACCTTCAGGCCGTCGTCGTTGTGGAGGGTCCGGCTGAGGATGCCGTTTTCGGGAATCCGGACCTCGGCGTCCAAATCCGGGTAGAAGATGTAGTTTTCGCTCATGGCTGGTATCTTTAAGGATGACACCTCAAGGCGCCCATCGGGAGATTGGCGTTCCCAGGGGCTGGGTAGCAATATGATTTCTCGCCGGGAAGCGCTGGAGCTCTTTCGCTCCGACGATTTGATCGCGATCGGAATGCAGGCGGACGCGGTGCGCCGGCAATGGCACCCTGAGGGAATCGTCTCCTACATCATCGACCGCAACATCAACTACACCAATTTCTGCACGGAATACTGCACTTTCTGCGCCTTCTACCGGCCGATGGGCCACGCGGAAGGCTACGTTCTGCCCCAGGAGACGATCTTCGAGAAGATCCGCGAGACCATCGCTCTGGGGGGAACCGGCGTGCTCATGCAGGGCGGGCTGCACCCCGATTTGAAAATCGAGTGGTACGAAGACCTGTTTCGAGCCATAAAGCGGCGCTTCCCGATCCACCTGCATTGCCTCTCGGCGCCGGAGGTGGCCAATATCGCCGAAGTGAGCGGCCTGAGCCTGCGCGACGTTATCAGCCGCCTGATGGACGCGGGCCTCGATTCGATACCTGGCGGCGGAGCGGAGATTCTGGACGACGACGTGCGGCGGCGCATCAGCCGGCTGAAGTGTTCCACCCAGGAATGGATCGACGTGCACCGCACCGCGCATCAACTCGGGATGCGCACCACGGCCACCATGATGTTCGGCTGCGGGGAGACCGTCGAGCAGCGCATGAACCATCTGGAGATCGTGCGCAACATCCAGGAGGAGACCGGCGGGTTCACGGCGTTCATCCCATGGACGTACCAGCGCCAGAACACCGCCCTCGGGCGCTTTGTGAAAGAGGAGGCCACGGCCGTCGAATACCTGCAAACGCTGGCCATCTCGCGGATTTACCTGGCGAACATCGAGAACGTGCAGTCCTCCTGGGTCACCCAGGGCCTCAAGACGTGCCAGCTCGGGCTGCGCTTCGGCGGCAACGACGTGGGCAGCATTATGATCGAAGAGAACGTGGTGGCGGCGGCGGGAGCCCACCACCGCGCCACCGAGGAGGAACTGCGCCGCATCATCCGCGACGCGGGGTTCGTGCCCAAGCAGCGGGATACGCTGTACCGGACGTACTTTCTGAATTAACTCTGCCGTCGATTTGTTCGCGGCTTCTCCCGTTCATCGCTTCAAACTCCGCCTGCCCCTGTCGAGCACGCCGGCGCGCAGTGCGTGTAAAATCACAGATCCGGCGCGATCCCCGGTGAAATAACGAGGAAGAGGCCTTTTTATCTTGACGGCCGGATCGAGTGGAGCCCATAATTTAGCCGTTGTCGGGCGCGCGGCGCGGGACCCATATCGCGCGTTCTTCCCTGTGGCTCCGAGTTGAAAAAGCGAACCTGTCCGGCGCCGGGCCGCCGGACAGCGGTGGGGGAAACGGAATGCCTGGTCGCGAATCGAGCATTGCAGACGCCCTGCGGCGCTATGGAATCCCACGCAGGAGGTTCCTGAAGTATTGCGGAGGGATGGCGGCGGCGCTGGGTCTGCCGCCGGTCGCGGCCACGCAGATTGCGGCAACCCTCGAAAAGAAGCGCCGGCCGGTGCTGGTCTGGTTGGAACTGCAGGATTGCGCCGGCAACTCGGAATCCATGCTGCGCTCCAGTCATCCTTCCATCACGGAGCTGGTGCTCTCGTTTTTTTCCTGGGAATATCACGAGACCATCATGGCCGCGGCCGGCAAGCAGGCCGAAGGCGTTCTGGATCGCGTGGTTCGCGAGGAGGCCGGCAAATACGTGGCCATCGTGGAAGGTTCCATTCCCACCGGCAACCCCGGATTTTGTATGATCGGCGGCCGCTCGGCTCTGGATATCGCCAAACGGGTTTGCGGCAGCGCCGCGGCGGTGATCGCCGTCGGCTCCTGCGCGTTCGACGGCGGCCCGCAGCGCTCGGCCCCCAACCCCACCGGCGCCATCGGCATAGGGGAAGCCGTCCCGAATTTGAATCTGGTGAACATGGGGGGTTGTCCTCACAACCCCGTCAATACGGCCGCGCTTTTGGTCTATTGGCTGACGTACGGCCGCATGCCCGCGCTAGACGCCCACAAGCGTCCTCTGTTCGCCTACGGGCACATCGTCCACGACCAGTGCGAGCGGCGCGCCAATTACGATGCCGGCCGCTTCGTGGAACATTGGGACGACGATGGCGCGCGGCGCGGGTACTGCCTTTACAAAATGGGATGCAAAGGGCCGCAAGGAACCTTCAACTGCCCGGTGGTTCGATGGAACGAGGGAACCAGTTGGCCCGTGGAATCCGGGCACGGCTGCGCCGCTTGCGCCTCCTACCGGTTCTGGGACACGGCTCTTCCGCTCTATCGGCGCCTGCCGGGAGTTCCGGGGTTCGGCGTGGATGTTACCGCGGGGAAGATCGGCGGCTGGTTGACGGCCGGCGTGGCCACCGCTTTGGGGTTGCACGGAATCGCCAGCGCCGCGCGCGCGCAGATGCGCCCGCGAGGCGAGGCCCCCAGAGGCGGCCCCACCGAGATCGCCCGATCGAGCGGCCTGGTGGAGCGCGAAGGGCCGCCCGGGAAACCGTGACCGCCGCAATCCGGGAGTTGAGATATGGCGCGTATCGTTATTGATCCACTGACGCGAATTGAAGGGCATCTTCGGATCGAGGCCCAGGTAGAGGGTGGCGCGATCTCCGATGCCTGGAGCTCCGGCACTATGTTCCGGGGACTCGAACTGGTGGTCCGCAACCGCGACCCGCGCGAGGCGTGGTACTGGCTGCAGCGAATCTGCTCCGTGTGCACTGTGGTCCACGCCCTGGCCTCCGTTAGAGCCGTGGAGGACGCGCTGCAGATCGAGGTTCCCGATAACGCCCGCCTGGTGCGCAACCTGATCGCCGGCGCGCAACTGGTGCAGGATCACGTGGTCCACTTCTACCACCTGCAGGCGCTCGACTGGGTGGACGTAGCCAGCGCCATCAGGGCAGACCCGGTGAAAACGGCGCAAATCGCCAGCTCGCTGTCCGAGTGGCCCAAATCCGGCGCGAGCCATTTCAAGGCCGTGCAGACACAGGTGCGAACGCTGGTGGAGAGCGGCCAATTGAGCGTGTTCGCCAACGGTTACTGGGGCCATCCGGCGTACCGCCTGCCGCCCGAGGTGAACCTGCTGGCCGTTTCCCACTATCTCGATGCGCTGGAGTTTCAGCGCGACTTCATCCGCATACATGCGGCGCTGGGCGGCAAGAATCCCCACTTGCAGACGTTCCTGGTGGGCGGCATGTCGACCGCCATGGACCCCGATTCTCCGCAAGCTCCCATCAATCCGGAGCGCATGATGCTCCTCCGCACGCTGATTGAGATGGGCCGCCAGTTCGTGCGCCAGGTGTACGTGCCGGACGTGCTCGCCGTTGCCGGTTTCTACCCCGACTGGTTCACGCGCGGCGAGGGCGTGGGCAACTTCCTGTCTTACGGGGACTATCCCGGCAAGAGCATGCACGACCCGTCGGCCTTCTTCTTCCCCGCCGGAGTGGTTCGCAAACGCGACATCTCGGCGGCGCAGCCGTTCTCTCCCGAGAAGATCACCGAGTATGTCGCGCGGTCCTGGTACGAGTACGGAGATGACAAGCCGGCCAAGCATCCCTTCGAAGGCGAAACCAAGCCCACTTACACGGGTCCCGCGCCGCCGTACGACTACCTGCAAGTCGACCAGAAGTATTCCTGGCTGAAGGCTCCGCGCTATGAGAACGAGGTGATGGAGCTCGGCCCCCTGGCGCGCTTCGTGGTTGCCTATGCGGCCGGGAAACAGCCCGCGAAAGCGCTCGTCGATTCCGTCCTGGCGCAAATCAAGCAGCCCGCGGCGGTTCTGTTTTCCACCCTGGGACGCATTGCCGCGCGGGCCCTGGAGGCGCAGCTTGTGGCGGATAAGCTGACCGACTGGTGGCAGGAACTGGAGGACAATCTCGGCCGGCGAGTGCTCACCATGCACAACGGCGCGCGCTGGGACCCGGACTCGTGGCCGCGCTCCTGCCGCGGCTTTGGGTGGCACGAGGCGCCGCGAGGCTCGTTGGGCCACTGGGTGGAGATCGAGAATGGCGCCATTCGCAACTACCAGGTGATCGCGCCTTCCACGTGGAACGGCGGCCCGCGCGATGCGATGGGGCAGCGCGGCGCCTACGAGGCCGCGCTGATCAAGCATCCGGTTGCGGACCCCGACAGACCGCTCGAACTGCTGCGCACCATTCACTCTTTCGATCCGTGCCTGGCCTGCGCGGTTCAACTCGTGGACGCGCGGGGACGCCGCTGGCGCCCGGTTGAGGCGGCATAGGAGGCTGCGGTGCCGAAAACTCCTTCGCCCACATCCATGCTGGGGCGCCGCCCCGAAACGGAGCTGGTCCGTACGTATGTCTGGGAACTGCCGGTGCGCATCGCTCACTGGCTGATTTTCTTTGCCATCGCGTCGCTCTCCCTCACCGGCCTGTTCATGCACCGCCCCTTTCTGGTCCCTTCCGGGCAGGCGCCTTTCCTGATGGCCAAGGTGCGATTCATTCACGTGGTCAGCGGGTTTGTGCTGATTGGCGCGTTCGCGTTACGGATCTACTGGTTCTTCCGGGGTAACTTCTGGGCGCGCTGGTCCTCTTACATCCCCATTCACCGCGAGCAATGGACCGGTATGGGATCTATGCTCGAGTTCTACTCGTTCCTCCGTTTCGAGCCCGGCCATCGGGTAGGCCACAATCCTCTGGCCGCGCTCACGTACTTCATCATTTACGTACTGATGGCGGTCGAGATCCTGACCGGCCTGGCTCTGTACAGCCGGGTGCTCGGCAATCCCGTTCTGACCCAATTCATCGGCTGGCTGCCGCAACTAATCGATCCCCAGTACCTGCGCGAAGTTCATTTCTTTCTGATGTTCGTGTTCTTCGCGTTCGCGATGTTCCACGTCTATCTATCGGTGCTCATCTCCATCGAGGAAGAGAACGGATTGCTCGACAGCATCTTCTCGGGATGGAAGTTTGTGCCCGCCGGCGAGTTGCGTCATGAGATCGCGGCCATTCCGGAAGCGCGGAGCTTCGTCAAACGCCACGAGTTGCTGCCGCGCGGGACGCCGGATGAGGAACGCGCGGGACGGCCGCCCGCGGCCCGTCCCGGACCGGGTCCGGTGGCGCTATTTCGCAACTGGATCAGCTATGCCGGCGCCGGCGTCGCCGCCGTCGGCTTGCTCGTATTCGTCGTGCTCACCGCCTATCACACCATTGGAGGCGGCGCGCTCGCCCAGCCCTACGGCGACCTGGTGATCTTCTTCGGTCCGCCGGTATTGGTGATAGCCGGCGTCGCCGTGGTGTTGCTCGGCATGTACCTTCAGTGGATCCGGTGGCGGATGCACAAGCCGTTGTCCTTCGCGCGCTATCCCAAATGGGACCTCAACGTGGCGCGGGAAAGGAAGGCTCTTCTGGTGGTCGCCCTCGGGGCTGTAGTTCTGTCCGCGCCGGCCATTTATGGCGGCTATCAGGCCTATCTCTACACCGACGCGGTGGGGTTCTGCGGGGCCGTTTGCCATTCCATGACGCCGGAATACGTCACCTATAGGCTATCGCCGCACGCGCGCGTGGGATGCGCGCAATGCCATGTCGGACCGGGCGCCACCGGATATATGGAATCGAAGATTCGCGGCGTGGCGGAGCTGGTGGAAACCATGCAAGATAGTTTTCCGCGCCCGATTCCCGTTCCCGTGGTGTCCCTCCGCCCGATACGGGGCAATTGCGAGGAGTGCCATTGGCCGGCTCATTTCTTCGGGTCGCGGCTGGTGCGCAAGGCGCATTTCCTGTCCGACGAACAAAACACCCGCTGGGAGATCGACATGGCGGTGTCGGTAGGCGGAGGCGCGCCCGGCGCCCAATCGCAAATGGGAATTCACTGGCACGTGGCCAGCAAGGTGGAGTATGTAGCGAGTGACGCCGAGCGGCAGAACATCACATGGGTGCGGGCCGTGGACCCCAGGACCGGCCAGGCCAACGTGTATACATCCCAGCCGCAAGCCTCCACCACCGCGCCGCCCGGCGAGATCCGAACCGTGGACTGCGTGGACTGCCACAACCGCCCGAGCCACATCCTGCCGTCGCCGGATCAAAGCGTGGACGCGGCGCTGGCCGATGGCCGTCTCGATGCGTCTCTTCCGTTTATCAAGCAGCAGGGCGTAGCGGCTCTTACCGCGTCTTACGGGGACCGCGAGCAGGCGCTGCGGGGTATCGGCGGCGCTCTGCGCGGCTATTACCAGAAGAATTACCCGCAGGCATATGCGGGCAAGCAGCCGGCCATCCAGGCTGCCATCGTTTGTTTACAGGACATTTACAATCGTTATTTCTTTCCGGCGATGAAGGTCCGGTGGGACACTTACTACACGAACGACGGTCACTTTCAGTTCCCGGGGTGCTTCCGCTGCCACGACGGCCAGCATAAGAGCGTGGACGGGAAAGCCATTCGCTCCGATTGCGGCGACTGTCACCGGATACTGCAGCAGGGCAAAACCGGGAGCCTGCAATTCGCCAAGGGGCCGGAAGGGCTGGCTTTCCAGCACCCGGTGGATATCGGCAACGCGTGGGCGGAACAGGCGTGCGGTTCGTGCCATACGGGAGGACCGCAGTGATCGATCCGCCGCGGAACATCGCCATCGTCGGCGTCGGAAACCTGTTGCTGTCCGATGACGGCGCCGGTGTCCACGCCATCCGCGGGTTGCGGAGAGACTCGCGCGTGGGTTCGGTGGCGCGCCTCATCGATGGCGGAGTGGTGGGGACGAATTTGCTGGCCGAGGTTTGCGGGTGCGAGAGACTGCTGATCGTGGACGCCGTGGACGCAGGCCTGCCGCCCGGCGCCACGGTCCGGATGGATTTTAGCGGACCCGATCCACCGAGGATCGATACGCGGAATACACACCAGCTTGGAATACCCGGACTGCTCGACGACCTGCGTTTGCTGGGGCAAGCGCCTCGCCAGGTGGTCCTGGTGGGCGTCCAACCCGCCGCGATGGGATGGGGAACGGAGTTGTCGCCCGAGGTCGCCGGCGCGTTGCCCGTGGTATTCGCGGAGGTGGTGCGGCAGTTGGACCGGTGGACATCGGCCGGCGGAGCCGCGAATTTCAAGGGGACTCAAGGCGCGGAGTGGTGGGACGCCGCGCTCCCCAGAGCCGCAAGAGAGACATTGGAAAAAGAGTGACATAGAGAATGCATATGAACGGAACTCGAGCATTAAGGATAATCGCTTTCATGTCGATCTCGATCGGCATCGGTATCCTCAGCCGCGCGGCGTGGGGCTTCGTCGCTTTCGGGATATTCGTGTTGATCGACAACTTCGTCATCCCGGGCCGCCCTCCGGAGCCACCTGAGCGCATAGTTGTCGAAAGAGAAATCGCGGAGCCATAGCGCGCTCCGGAAGCGCCCGCGAATGTACCATAACGGGACCGGTTGCCGCCACGCAACCCCACGGCGCCGCGCGCAGTTGCGCGCGCGCTCCGGGCGCGAAACGCCGCGGCCCTTCCCGTGTTCATACAATTAAGATGATGAAGACTTTCAAGCAAGTCCCGATTCTGATGGCTCTGGCCGCCGCCGCACTGGCTCCGTTCGCGGCCCATGCGCAGGGCCGGCATCCAGCCTATCTTCGCGCCCGCAGCGACCTGCGCCGCGCGACGCTGCTCATGCGCATCCCCGATGAGCCGAACGTAAACCGCGATATGGCCGCCGCCATCGACTCGACCGAGCGCGCCATTCACGAACTCGACGTCGCCGCCATGTTCGACCGCAAGGATATCGACGAGCACCCGCGCATCGATACGCGTCTCGGCCGCGGCAGCCGTTTCCGCGAAATTCTGCGCCTCCTCGATTCCGCCCGCCACGATATCGAACGGGAGGAAGACAACCCGCGCGCCAGAGAGTGGCGCAGCCGCGCGTTCCGCAACATCGACGACGCGATGGCCGTGGTTCGCAAGGGCGGCTACGACAAGCTCCGCGACGAAGCGATGCTGGCGCCTCCGCGGCCGGCCGCGCCGCCTCCTCCGCCGCCCGCCGCGCACCCGCGCTACCTGCACGCCATTTCAGACTTGCGCTACGCCCGCGCGCTGCTATTCCGCCCGGATTGGCGTCCCGTCATGCGCGACCAGCGAGCCGCCGTCGAGGAGATCGACCACGCTATCGGCGAAGCCAAGCGCGCCGCCATCGACGATGGGAAGAATCCCGACGATCACCCGCCCATCGACCGCGGCCTGGGCTGGGAAGGCCGTTTCCGCAAAGCGATGGAGTTGCTCAACTCCGCCGAAAGCGATCTGTCGTTCGCCGAAACGAACGGCGCCGCCGCCGGCTGGCGTAACGCCGCCCTGGGAAACGTAAGGAACGCCAAGGCGTTCGTCGCCAAAGCCATGCGCGATTCGTGGTGGCGGTAACGCCGACGCCGGTCGATGCGCTGGAGACGCTGATCGCCTATTTGGCTGTGTGCGACGAGCCGCGCCACGCCGACATGATTGTCGGATTGGGCAGCGACTCCGCCGACGTCGCCCACCAGGCGGCCGACCTGCATCTCTTGGGTTTGGCGCCGCTCATCCTTTTCTCGGGCGGCCGTGGCAGATTGACCGGGGCGCTGCCTGGAACAGAAGCGGAATTCCTCAAAGAGAGAGCCATCGAGCGCGGCGCCGCGCCCGAGAACATTCTCCTCGAGGAGACGTCCACGAACACGTTGGAAAACATCCGGTTCAGCGCCGCCCTGCTTCGCCGCGAGGGACTGGAGCCCCACCGGGTGATCCTCATTACCCAGCCCGTGCTCCAGCGCAGGGCATGGGCCACGGCCTTGCGCCAGTGGCGGGAAGCCGAGTTCCTCAACTGCCCGCCCCCGGCGAAGGCCGGATTGGATGGGGCGGACCCGGATCGCATCGCCAGCATGCGCGCCCTGGCGCTCGGCGAAATCGAACGCCTGCGTCGTTATTCGGCGACTGGAGACATCGAACCTCAGCGCTTGCCCGCCGACGTGGAGCGCGCGTATCGGACAATACGCGCGCTCACCTTGCCGCGGTTCCGCGGCCCGTAGAGCCCATCGCCTCCGCGGTGTCTATAAGCTGCCGCTCATTGATTTGGGTTGCTCCACTTCCAGTTCCGGATTTCCGGCATGTCCTGGCCGTATTTGTCGATGTACTGCTTGTGCTCGATGAGCTTGTCCTTGAGCTGTTGCTTCAGGTAGATGCCCTTGTCACCGGTCCGCGGCACGCGGTCGATGGTGTCCATCACCAGGTGGAAGCGGTCCAGCTCGTTCAGCACCGTCATATCGAAAGGCGTGGTGATGGTGCCCTCTTCCTTGTAGCCGCGGACATGGATGTTGTCGTGGTTGGCGCGGCGATAGGTCAGCCGGTGAATCAACCACGGGTAGGCATGGAAGGCGAAGATGACCGGTTTGTCCCGCGTGAAGAGCTCGTCGAAATCCATGTCGCTCAACCCGTGCGGGTGCTCGGTTTGCGGCTCCAGCTTCATCAGGTCGACCACGTTGACCACGCGGATCTTCAGGTCGGGCAGGCGCGCGCGCATGATGGAAACGGCGGCCAGCGTCTCGAGCGTGGGCACGTCGCCGCAGCAGGCCATGACCACGTCGGGCGCCGCGCCCTGGTCGTTGCTGGCCCACTGCCAGATGCCGATGCCCTCGGTGCAGTGCTTGACGGCGGCGTCCATGGTCAGCCACTGCGGCGCCGGGTGTTTGCCCGCGATCACCACGTTGACGTAATGGCGGCTGCGCAGGCAGTGGTCCATCACCGACAACAGGCAGTTGGCGTCCGGCGGAAGGTAAACGCGCACGATCTCCGCCTTCTTGTTGACCACGTGGTCGATGAAACCGGGATCCTGGTGCGTGAACCCGTTGTGATCCTGGCGCCAGACATGCGATGCCAGCAGGTAGTTCAGCGAGGCGATCTTACGCCGCCACGGCAGACCCGCCGTGACCTTCAGCCACTTGGCGTGCTGGTTGAACATCGAATCGACGATGTGGATGAACGCCTCGTAGCAGTTGAAGAGTCCGTGGCGGCCGGTGAGCAGATAGCCCTCGAGCCAGCCCTCGCATTGGTGCTCGCTGAGCATTTCCATCACCCGCCCGGCGGGCGCCAGGAATTCGTCGTTCGGCTCGGTGGCGGCGTCCCATTGGCGCTTGGTCGCTTCGAAGACGGCTTCCAGGCCATTGGAGAGCGTCTCGTCGGGACCAAACACGCGGAAATTCTTCTGCTCGTTATTCAGCTTCGCTACATCGCGCAGGAAACGCCCGAGCACATGCGTGTCGCCGACGCCGCCCGCCCCCGGCGAGGGCACGTCCTCGGCGTAGTCGCGGAAATCCGGCATCCGCAGGTCGCGCAGCAGAATGCCGCCATTGGCGTGGGGGTTGGCGCCCATGCGCCGTTCGCCCTTCGGCGCAAGTTCGGCCAACTCCGATTTCAGGCGGCCGTCATCGTCAAAGAGTTCCTCCGGCCGGTAGCTCCGCAACCAGTCTTCCAACAGCTTGAGGTGTTCGGGATGGATGGCGGGGTCGGAAAGCGGCACCTGGTGCGCACGGAACGTGCCCTCGACCTGCAGCCCATCGACAATCTTGGGCCCCGTCCAGCCCTTTGGCGAATTGAGGACGATCATGGGCCAGCGCGGACGGGCGATGTTTCCATCGACGCGCGCGTCCCGCTGGATCTGTTTGATCCGCTCGATGGCCGCGTCGAGCGCGGCGGCCATGGCCTCGTGCATCAACGCGGGCTCGTGGCCTTCGACGAAATAGGGCGTCCACCCATACCCACGGAGCAACTGTTCCAATTCCTCGCGGGTGATGCGGGCCAGAACGGTCGGGTTGGAAATCTTGTAGCCGTTGAGATGCAGAATCGGCAGCACCGCGCCATCGGTGGCCGGATCGAGAAACTTGTTGGAATGCCACGCCGTGGCCAGCGGCCCGGTTTCCGCCTCTCCATCGCCTACCACGCAAGCCACCACCAGATCGGGATTGTCGAACACCGCCCCGAAAGAATGGCTGAGCGAGTAACCCAATTCGCCGCCCTCGTGGATCGACCCCGGACACTCCGGCGATGCGTGGCTGGGGATTCCTCCCGGAAACGAAAACTGAAGAAAGAGCTTCCGCAGGCCTTCTTCATCCTGGCTGATGTTGGGATAGATCTCGCTATAAGTGCCCTCAAGGTACGTGTTGCCGACCACGGCCGGCCCGCCGTGCCCCGGACCGGAGACGTAAATCATGTCGAGGTCGTATTTCTTGATGACCCGGTTCAGGTGCACGTAAATGAAGTTCTGTCCGGGGGTGGTGCCCCAGTGTCCCAGCAGCATGTGCTTCACATCCGCGAGCGTCAGCGGCCGCTTCAGCAGCGGATTGTCGTAGAGATAGATTTGCCCGACCGACAGATAGTTGGCCGCCCGCCAGTAGGCATCCATCTTATGAAGGAGTTCCGGAGTGAGTGTGTCGGTTTTCATGGTTTAATCTTTATTGTCCAACGCCCCGTTTTCAAGAATGCGGCGCACCGAGCGCGCAATCATCAGATCTTCGTCCGTTCGAATGACGCGAACCGTAACCCGGCTGGCGTCCGCGGAAATCACCCCCGCCGCCTGCGCATTGCGCGGCTCGCTTAGTTCGATGCCGAGGAAGCCCAGTCCATCGCATATGTTCGCGCGAATGCGCGGCGCATTTTCGCCGATGCCTCCCGCGAACACGAGCGTATTCAAACCACCGAGCGCCGCGGCGAAGGCGCCAATCCACTTTCTCGCCTGATAACAGAACAGCGCCACTGCTTCGGCGGCCCGGATATCGTGGGCTTCCTGCGCGAGCAAGTCCCGCATGTCGGAGCTGGTCTCCGAGACGCCGAGCAGCCCAGCTTCATGGTTGACCATCTCGTAGAATTGCCTGGTTGTCATCCGCTCGGTTCGCGCCAGATACGGCGCCAGGCCGGGATCCAAATCCCCGGAGCGGGTGCTCATCACCAGTCCCGCCGTGGGAGTGAAGCCCATGCTGGTGTCGATACTCTTGCCGTCGCGCACGGCCGCCATGCTTGCGCCATTGCCCAGATGAGCGAGGATGACGCGTCCGGCCGTCGCCGCCGGGTCGCCCAGGCGGACGAGTTCCTCCATCAGATAGGCGTAAGACAAACCGTGGAAACCGTAGCGCTGCAGCCCCTTCGCGTAATAGCGGCGCGGCAGGGGAAGCAGCGTGGCGACGAGCGGCATAGTTCGGTGGAATGCCGTGTCGAAACAGGCCACCTGGGGCAGTTTCGGATGACGCTGGCGGAGCGTCTTGATCAGCTCGATCGCGCCGGGCAGATGGTCCGGGTCGTACGGGCTGATGCGATACAGCTCATCCATTAGTTCCTGAGTGACCAGCTCGGGCGCGGTGTGTTGCATGCCGTGAACCACACGGTGCCCCACCGCCCGAACCGATTCGAAACAATTCTCCTCTTCCAGCCAATCGATCAGGGAACGCGCCGCCGATTTGTGATCGGAGCCGGCGAAGCCGCGGCTGTCCCGCCGATGCCCGGCCGGGTCCTCGAACGTCAGATTCGTCCCCGCCAGGCCGATGCGATCCACCGTTCCGTGCAGGCCTCGCTTGAGCGGCTCGCCAACCCGATACTCCGCGAACTTGATGCTCGATGAGCCGCCATTGATCGTAAGGATGCATGGGTTGGCAGGCTTCATTTTGGGGCTCCCTGGTTCGGCAATCCGAACAAGGCCACTCTCATACAGGTGCACTTATGATCCATGTGAAGGATGCTTCGAATCCACCGCAGATCCATACCCCCTGATTCTACTGCACGCCGGAGTGGCCCACTTAGCATGACCGCGGCGCGACGCCCGGTGTTACTCGACATCGGGTCCGAATACCCGTTGCAGCTCGCGTTTTCAGCGTGTATAGTCTAAGTCTGGAGGCTCTCCTTGTCCGATCGGGCCGCCCTTGCTCTGGCTGCCGCCCTTTGGATTCTGCCCGCTTCCGCCCAAACGGCGGGATCGGTTGAAGGCCAGGTCGTCAATCTCAAGACCGGCGCCGCTCTTAGAGGCGCAACGGTCACACTCACCGGACCGTATGCCCAGCGCGTCCTGCTCCCGTATTGCTGTCCGAAGACGCCGCCGCGGGTGCAGGCCATGGCGGATGAACGCGGCGGCTTCGCATTTCGCGGCGTCGAGCCCGGCAATTATTCGCTCACGGCGGCCCGCGACGGATACTCGACCGGGTATTATGGCCGCATAGGCGGCGCGCAGGAACTGTTATCCGTGGGCCAGGACCGGCCGGCGAAGGGCATCGTCATCAAGCTGGCGCCGCGCGGGGTGATCGCCGGCAAAGTGGTGGACGAAGCGGGCCAGCCGCTGCAAAACGCGCGCATCACGCTCTACCGGTATCTCTACGGCGCCTGGGTGCGTTACGCGGGATCGCCGAGCGATCCGTTTGCCTATACCAACGACCTCGGCGAATACCGCGTTTTCGACATCCTTCCCGGCCAGTACGTAATGAGCGCGGCGTATCCTTACGCGGCCGCGTTGCTGGAAGCGCAGGCGACGCCTGGCGTTGGGCATAAGACCACGTACTTCCCGGACTCGCCCGGTCCGCGGGGCGCGCAGCCCCTGGCCGTCGCCAGCGGCGAGACGGCGAAGGCGGATTTCACCCTGCGGAAGGGTCCCGTGTTCCGCATTCGCGGCGTGGTCGCCGATGCGGACCCAGCCCCGCGCAGGCAGACCTGCGTGGGCCTGGTTCCGGAAGGCGCCCGGCCATCCGGTTTCCTGATGGTGGGCAGCATCGGGACCATCATGCAGAACGCCAGTTTTGAGATTATCGCCGTGCCGCCCGGACAGTATACGCTGACCGCGACTTGCACCAGCGACGGCGGCCAGCCAGCCGGCGCCATGCAGGCGCTGAACGTTGCCGGCGACGTGGAGGGCGTGACGATAGCTGCCACACCCGCACGGAAGCTGCGCGGGACGGTCAGGGTGCGGGGTAAGGCCGACCTCAGCGGGGCCATTGTAGTCCTGCAATCGGTTGAGCCCTTCGGGGGGCCGCTTTTGAGCGTTCCGCTGCCGAGCCGTGGCGCATTTGCTTTGGACGGGGTTCTGCCATCGCGTTACGTGCCCGAAATCCGCCGCCTTCCGCCGAATTGCTACATACGGTCCATTCGCTACGGCGGCAAGGAAGTGCCTGCCGCGGGCTTTCGGGTCCGGCCGGATGCCTCTCTCGAAATCACCGTGAGCGCGCTGAGCCCGGCCCGGTTGAGCGGTTTGGTGTTGGACAGCGCGGGCCAGCCGGTGAAATATCCCACGGTGACGGTAATTTCATCGAGCGGCAGCCCAGCGGCGTCGGACACATTCATAGTGGGGGACGAAAGGGGCCGCTTCACTTTCCGGGCCCTGCGGCCGGGGCTGTATAAAGCCGCCGCGTGGGAGGAGTTTTTGCCCCTTCCCCTGATAGAGGCGGGAGACTCGCGGCTTCTCAAGCTATTCGAGGCCCGAGCCAAGACTGTGCGCCTGGCGCATGAAATGCCGCGCGACGTCCGACTAAGACTAATTACCACGGAGGAAGCCAGCCGGGCAAGAGCCGGCCAGTAGCTTCCCGTTGAAGCACCAACGGAGGAAACCGAAATGCAACGCGCACTCATATTGGGATGCTTGCTCGCGTCGAGTCAGGCGTTCTTCGGGCAGGCGATTGCCACCAGCTCCATTGAAGGCCAGGTGGTCAACCAGATCACGGGCGCTCCCATCCCCAGAGCGGCGCTGAGTCTGCGCCTCAACCCCACGCGGGCCACCCGGCCGGGCGAGCCGCCCCGGAACGTCAACGCCACCATCGACGTGGAAAGCGATGCGCAAGGCCGCTTCGCTTTTCACAACCTGGAAGCGGGCGGTTATCAGATCACCGCTCAGCGCCAGGGTTTCATCGATGCGCGCGCCAGAGGCGGGGTCGCCGCCAATTCGGTGGCCTCTCAGTTGTTTCTGGGCGAGGCTCAGCAGTTGACCGGGTACCTGGTGCGCCTCACCCCGCAATCGGTTATCGCGGGCAAAGTGGTGGACGCCGATGGCGACCCGGTGGCCGGTTGCCAGGTGAGGGCGCTACGCTGGGGATACTCTAACGGCGTCCGGCAACTGATGCCTTACCTGTTCAGCGGGATGGCGCTAACCACCAACGACCTGGGCGCGTATCGCCTTGCAGGACTTCCCCCGGGCAGCTATTACGTGGAGGCGAGCCCTCGGAACCAGAACCAGAACCGGGTGCCGATTTACCCCCAGCAACCCCTGCCGGATCAACCGCAAATGATTTACGCGACCACGTACCACCCGAGCGCGACCGAAGCGAGCGCCGCGACCGCTATCCGCGTGGCGGAGGGCGTGGAGGTCACCGGTATCGACATCAAGCTGGCCAAGACGAAAGCGTTTACCATTCGCGGACAGGTGGTTGACCCGGATGCGCCGCCCGGCCGCCCGGGTTTTGCGACCCTGAGGCCGCGGAACGGCGTTTCCGCGGGCGTTTTCCCGGGCTACTCGACATCGTCCATGAACGGGACTTTTGTGATCTCGGGAGTGCCGCCGGGATCATACGATCTGGTTGCCCAGAGAGCCAACATCAGCGCCAACACCAGCGTCAGCCCCGGCATTGGCTCCGGCTCCCCCTCCGCCGGCCTCGCGGCCACAGCCGTCGTGCCCATCGAAGTGCGCGACCGGAATCTCGACGGAATCATTGTGACGCTGCTCCCCTCGTTCGACGTGCAGGGGGTGGTGAAGTTTGCACAGGCCGCACAGTGCGGCTCTTATGGCATGACGGTCGGCCTTTCGCAGCCCGGAGGAGTTTATTACGGCCCCATGCCTCAGCAGGCCCAGGTGGGCGAGGACTTTAAGTTCACTTTGAAAAACGTGGGGTCTTCCACGTACGCGGTAAATGTCAATAACCCCGGCTCTTGCTATGTCCAGTCGGTCCGATTCGGGGGAAAAGAGGTTGCGGATTCGGGCCTGTCGATGGATGCGACCGGTTCCCTCGAAATCACCCTGGCGGCGTCCAGCGCCATGCTGCGAGGTTCCGTGATGGACGCCGCCGGCAAGACGCCGCCGCGCGCCTATGTGACGGCCCTGCGAAAAGGCATTCCGCCATCGTCTTACCGCCAGGCCTTCGCGACGACCGGCAGTTTTACGTTCCCCAACCTCCCGCCCGGAACCTATGACGTGTTCGCCTGGGAGCAGCTCGATACGAACGCCGTGCGATCGGCGGAGTTCTTGAAGCAGTTTGAAAGCCGCGGCAAGTCAGTTACCCTCGACGAGAAGGGCAGCTCGGCGCTCCAGCTCACCATCATTCCGGCTTCCGAAACCGCGGAGACGGGCACTCCCGCCCCGGCCGAGCCGCCGAGAGCCAAGGGAAGTCTCGAAGGCCGGGTAGTCGAGGCCGGCTCCAACGCGCCAATGAGGAACGCGAGCGTGGTTCTGCGGAACATGTCCGGACCCGCGATGACGTCTAACGGCCTGCGCGAAAACGTCGCGGAAGCCGACGAGGAAGGCCGTTTTGCCTTCCCCGATCTGGATCCTGGCAGTTACACCATTCAGGCCAGGCGCCAGGGCTTCGGCGAGGCGGCGGCCGCCGGCCCGGCGGGCGCGATGGGCGAGTCGCTGATCGTGGGTGAGGGCCAGCGGATCGCCAATTATGTTTTGCGGTTGTCCCCACGCAGCGTGATTTCCGGCAAGGTTGTGGACGATGCCGGCGACCCCGTCTCCCGCGTTCAGGTGACTGCCTTCCGCTACGTCTACACCCAGGGACAGCGGCGGATGGTCCCGGCTGCGCAGCGCGTGCAGACGGACGATCTCGGCCAGTACCGCATCGCCAACCTCGCGCCCGGGATTTACTACTTGAGCGCCACGCGGGGCAACGATCCTCTGTTCCCTAACATGTTCGTCGCCACGCGCGGCGGCGATCTTCCAATGCTCGAAATACAGGGCAGCGGCAGCTCGTTGCGGACGGTGGAATCCCTGCCTGAGCCGGTGGCGGGCGAAGCGGAAATGGGCTACGCCCCGGTGTGGTACCCCAGCGCTCCGGCCCCTGAGGCCGCATCCGCGGTGACAGTCAAAGCCGGCGCCGACACCCCCTCCATCGACTTCACGCTCCGCAAAAGTCCGGTATGGCGCATTCGCGGGCAGGTCGTCGACCCGGCGGCGGACCCCGCGCGGCCGCCCACAATCACGCTTTCGCCCAAAGGATCGCCACTCATGATGCCCACCGGCAGGGCATCAGCCCAGGCCCGCGACGGCAGCTTCGAGATTTCCGGCGTGCCGCCCGGTTCGTACGTTTTGACGGCCCGCGCCGCCACCGGGCCGCAGGCCGGTCCCGTGGGCGGACTGCAGACCAGGATGGCGCTTCGGACCATCGAGGTGAAGGATGCTTCCATCGATGGAGTCAGGCTGGAGATCGCTTCCGGGCGCGCGCTGAAGGGTTCCCTCAAAGTGGAAGGCGGAGGAACGTTCTCGTCGGGCTTGCTCTCGTTCAATTCTCCCGAGGGCGGATCGGCGCGGGCCACGTCTCTGGCCAACGACGGAAGTCTGACCATCCGGAACGTCTTCCCGACAGTCTATTCGATGGAACTGCCGAGCCTGACCGGCAGCCCCTACGGAAACTGCTACGTTAAATCGGTCCGTTACGGCGGGCGGGAGTTCCCGCAATGGGCTATCGACCTCTCGGGAGAGGGCCAGCTCGATATCGTCCTCAGCGCCAAGGCCGCGACGCTCGAAGGTTTGGCAGTCGACCCACAGGGCAAGCCGGCCGCCAATGCCGCCATCGTGATCGCTTCGGCGACCGCGGGCGAACCGCTGCGAACCGGCACGGCCGACGCAAGCGGGCAGTTCTATTTCGCGGGTCTGCATCCGGGGGATTACAGAGTCTTCGCCTGGGACGCCGCGGCGCCAGAAGCCAGCGACGCGCCGGCATCGCTCGCGCCGTTCGAGGCCTCCAGCAAGCCGGTAACCCTCGCGGAAAGCGCGCGAGAGAAGATCCAGGTTACCGCCATCGCGCCAAAGTAACTGTACTACTAACCATCAGTTTCTTCGCGAGCTCCGACGATCTTCAACCCCGAAGGGGTGGAAGATACTAGCCCACGGCGCAAGCCGTGGGAGACAGGCGGTAATTCCGTCCAGCCCCGGAGGGGCGTAAGGACCGGCCGCGATGATCGCCCGTTGGTGGACGCGAAAGCGGCCAAAGCACGCCGCAAGGCGCTCCTCCTCGAAATCCAATCCAGTCCCGCGCCCACCAAGAAGTTCAGCGACCCAGTCAAGCTGATACGTAAGGATCGTTCGAGGTAAGCGCCCGGCGCCTGGCGAGCCGCGACCGTGAGGGAGCGGTTGGAACCGATACCCGCCCCCTACTTGCGCACCTCCGCTTCAATCGCCTCCAGTTCTTTGCCCGCTTCCGCCCAATGGCCTTGAGCGGCCAGATCGCGATAGCGGCTCAGGTGCTCGCGGATATGCTGGATGCGCGGGTCCGACGACGCCGGCGCCGCGGCCTTCGGAGGCGCCCCGGCGGCCGGCGCGGAGCCTTCCTCTTTGGCCTGCTGGATCAACTGCCGCGCTCCCGCCGACAACTGCGCCAGGGCGTCGTCGTAGGAATCCGCATAGATCAGCCGGCTGCCCACCGCCAGCACGACTTTTTTCAATTGCGGCATACTGCCTTCGGTGGCCTGGATGTAGATGGGGTCCACGTACAGAAAGGTGTTGCCTACAGGCAGGACCAGAATCTGCCCGCGCACCACGTGCGAACCCTGCTGGTTCCACAGGGTAAGGTCCTTGGAGATGGTCTGCTCCTGGTTGATGTTAGCCGACACGTTCATGGGACCTTGGATCAATTCCTGCTTGGAGAGCAGCAGCACCACGATTTCGCCCAGGTGCGCTCCATCGCAGCGCGAGGCCATCAGCCCGATCAGATTGTTCTTGTTGTGCGGGGTAAACGGGGTCATGAGCAGGAACTCGGGCTTGGATTCGCCGGGGACGGTGGCCATCACGTAGGTCGGCGTTACCGGTTCGGTCCCGTTGTTCTGGCCGGAGCTGGTCAGCGCCAGGTCCCACACGTCCTCCTTGTTGTAGAAGGACTGCGGATCGAGCATGTGATACGTGCGGTAGATATCGGCCTGCACACGGAACAGCGCCTCGGGATAGCGTGCGTGGGCGCGCAGGCCGGGAGGCATCTCGGACGCCGGCCGGAACAGGTCCGGGAAGAGCTTCCAGTAGGCCGCGATGATGGGATCGTCGGGCGCAAACACGTAAAGGTGCACTTCGCCGTCATAGGCGTCGATAGTGGCCTTCACGGCATTGCGAATGTAATTGATGCTGCCCGCATCTCCCAAATCCACGGCTCGCGAGTACGGGTGCGCGGCGGAGGTGGTGTAGCCGTCCACCATCCATACCAGCCGTCCGGACTCGGTGATCACCATGTACGGGTCCGGATCCCATTGGAGGAAGCCGGCCAGGGTTTCGAGACGCTCCCGCACTTTGCGCCGGATCATCATGCGGCTGTTTTCGGTGAGGAAGCCGGTGAGCAGAATCTGCGGCTCACTCTCCCGCAGAGAGGCCGCCAGGCGCATCCAGAAGGAGGAGATAGGGAAGCCGCCCGTGCCTTCGTAGCTCGTCTGCTGGTACTTCTCGCCCGATGGGTAATCGAACTCCTTCTGGGCGGTGTGGACGAACACGGGCTCGTGGGTGGATTCGCCGTAATAGATTTCCGGGCGCGTCAGCTTCAGGCTCTTGGTCTTCACTTCGGGAGGCGCGTCGTCGATGAGCAGCACAGGGAGGCCGTCGGCCGTCATCTGGCTGACCTCCGAAAGCACCAGCCCGTAACCGTGGGTGTAGATGAAGGCCGGGTTGATCCAATTGGAAACCGCGTCGGGAAGCTGGCGGACGTCCAACTCGCGCGGCGCCAGCAGGACCTGCCGGTACTGCCCATCGATCATGTAGCGGTCCACGTCGCTGTCGTTGAACGTGTAGTACGTACGGAGAGCCTGGCGTTGGGTGATGGTGTCGTGGAAGGGGCGCCACTCCCAGAGCCGGACGTTGTCGAGCAGCGGCTTGTTGGCGGCTACGTCGATGGGCGCCTCGGGCTGCGCGGCGAATTCGGTCTCGGTGACGCGCTGCTCTATGCCATAGGCGCTACGGGTGGCGTGTATGTGGGTCCGTATATAGGGCCGCTCGAGGGAGATTTCATTGGGCCGGACGTAGAGCGCGGAAACGGCCGCCGGAACCACGAAAGCCACCAGCAGCGCCAGCGCCATGGCGGCGGCCGTGATCCAACGGCGCATCCACACCAGGATGGAGGCGGCGAAACAGGCCCCAATCATGAGCCATTGCATCGGCAGCCCCACCCTTTCGTCCACCCAATCGATGCCCACCAGGAACGAGCCGTGCTCGTTGTAGACCATTTCATAGCGTCCCAGGAAGAAGCGCACGGCCATGGCCATCAGCAGGACGACGGCGGCGCCGCGCAGGAAGCGGGACTCGAGGCCCCCTTCCAGGCGAAAGATGCGGGCGTCGATTTCGCGCGGCTCATTGAGATCGGGGAACCGGTAGCGCAATTGCCATCCGCGCGCGGCCACCCAGTACAGCAGGATGCAAAAGATGACCAGCGCCAGAGCGTAGCCGCGCAGCAGGCCATAGAAGGGCAGGTCGAACAGGTAGAAAGAGAGCGGTTTCCCGAATACCGCGTCGTGCCAGGCCGCGGTGGCCGCCGGCAGGCCCCGCGAGCCCGCAAACCGCACCACCGTCCAGGTGTCTATGGAGGCGGCCGCGATGAGGTAGCCCAACAGCAGCAGGACCAGGGTGGAAATGCGCGCATACAGCTTGTGCTCGCCGAGCGCGGTCCCGGCGAACTTGAGCGCGCGCGCGTGCGCGATCCAGAGCGCCGCGAAGGCCACCAGCGTGGCCGCCGTGGTGGGCGCAAAGCTGTAAGCCAGCATGCTCAACCAGGTGTGGAATTGGCCCAGTTCCTTCCACCAGGCCACCTCGATGGCATACGAAGCGATGGTTCGGGCGCCGAACAGCAGTACGATTACGGCGACCCCGAGAGCGATGCGGGCCGCGGTCGAGCCGAAGGCCCGCCGCCCCCGTCCAATCTGTTTGGGCATGCCCCAAGCGTAGCACCGGAAAGGGCGCCGCGCGCTCCCTCGGGTGTGCCCTCGGGTGTGCGAGGGTGCGCGACACAAAAAGTGGATGTGGGGTCAAGCCTTCGGGCTTGCCGCCGGCCTTCTGGCCGGCGTCTGGCGCCGGCGCGAGGAACGCCGGCCAAAAGGCCCGCGGCCAGGAAGCCGCCGGGTGTACACTCGGTACTGGCCGATATGCCCTATAGCCGGCATTTCTCACACGTGGCCCGAGATGTGGCGCACGCACTCGTGCGTGCCGTGTCGAGACTCTTCTCGACACGTTCGGGGGCGCCGACAGTCCGTCGAGCCGGGGCGCCGGCATGTGTCCCGACGCGGCGCGCACGAGTGCGTGCGCCACGTTGTCACGGCCGAGTGTCTGTGAGAAGGGCGGGATAGGGCCGTGGCCAATGTCATGCCAGTTGCCAACTTCCGCTTCTACGCGGGACTCAACGATTTTCTGCCGCCGGAGCGCCGTTTTACGGAGTTCCAGCATAGTTTCCCGGATGTCGCAACCGTCAAGGACCGCATCGAATCGCTCGGCGTTCCCCACACCCAGGTCGATCTCATCCTGGTCAACGGCCAATCGGTGGATTTCGCCTGTCGGGTTCGGGACGGCGACCGGATTAGCGTCTACCCGGTCTTCGAGGCGTTCGACATCGCCGGACTGACCCGATTGCGGCCGCAACCGCTCCGTGATAATTGAAACCGAGGCGCGAAATGTCGAAAAAACGCTTTCCCCTGTCCAAGGTCTATAGCTTGCTTGAGCCCGGCCCGGTCGTGTTGGTCACCACCGTTCACAAGGGGCGGCCGAATATCATGACCATGTCGTGGCACACGATGATGGAGTTCGAGCCGCCGCTGGTAGGTTGCGTGATCAGCGACCGGAACTACACTTTCGGCGTTCTGAAGTCGACCAAGGAATGCGTCATCAACATCCCCACGGTGGAGTTGGTGGAAAAGGTGGTGGGCTGCGGGAACACCTCCGGGGCAAAAACCGATAAGTTCGCGACCTTCGGTCTCACGCCGGCGGCCGCCCGGCGAGTCAAGGCGCCGCTCATCGACGAATGCTATGCGAATCTCGAGTGTAAGGTCGTCGATACGAGGATGACAACCAAGTACTGTTTCTTTGTGCTTGAAGTGATCCAAGCATGGATCGACCCATCGGTGAAACGCCCGCGGACGATTCATCATCTCGGAAAGGGCGCCTTCATGGTCGCCGGCAGGACCATTCAGTTGCCTTCCAAGATGAAATAGGTCCGCGGCCCATCCGCCGCCCATGTCCACTCTCCTCCCGCCGCCCGTTCGCACGGGAAGCCAGGCGTCGGAATCGCCGGCGCGGGACGCCCCAGTGCGCAATGCCACTTGGTTTTCTTGGGACCTCCGAATTCGGCAAAAGCGGGGCAAACGCCCTGGTCCGCGCATAGGCGTCGAAATAGGAGCCAGAAGTGACAGTGCCGATGAATCGTGGCTGCGATGGCCCGTCCACGTCCGGAATCGGTAAATCCTCGGCGACCAGCCATGCTCCAGTGCTCAAAACGCCGGGTTTGGGGCAACTGGCCGGCCCAAGGTCCGACATGGGGACAAACCGTCAACATGAATCGCCAGATAATGGCGTGCTTATCCTTCCTAATCCGGCCAGACTTCCCACAACGAGACTAGGGGCTAGCCTTCCCAGGGCGGACGTCGGACGGCTGAGGCGTGGGCACGAAGTAGCCGGAGCAATTCGCGGCAGACGCACCGGGGTGCTTGCTTCCCGGCCACCAAGGCAGCAATCGCTCAGACCGAAGCTAGCCCGTTCTTAGCCCGACCGGATCGTCGCATCGCCAACGGGCGTGCAGCGCCTGCGCTCGCTGAGCTTAGAAAGCGCTGTGGCATCGCCCAAGCGTCGGTGAGAGAATTGAACGAGATCCGTGCTTCGGTGGCACGCAACGCCGACGGCACCTGCTGGCCCCGGGTAGACAACGGCCGTAAGGGCCAGAGCGGGAGCGAGCGCTTGAATCGAGGTTCCTCATGGCTCTATTGAAGACTGGACGCAAGATCAAATTGGCCGACCGCCAATATGAAATCACTGGCTTCCTTGGCCAGGGTGGCTCAGGGGAGGTTTATAAAGTTCTCCAGGCAGACCGACACTTCGCAATGAAAGTGTTCTTCCCCTTCTACCAGCGCAACCTGTTTGGAGCCTCCAGCGCCGACATGCCAAGGCTCGTGAAGGAATCGCTGGAGTTCCAAAAAAAGGAATACGAGTTTTTGTCCCGGATAGACCATCCAAATATCGTGAGCGTCCATGACTCGGGCGAGATGTCCCTCACCGTTCCTGAGCAAAAACTCGTGCCAGTGAAGCACATCGAGCGCCTTCCCGTCCTCATCACTGCCTTTGTCGACGGCCGCGCGCTCAAAGACGCACTCAGCGACTTCAACCTGTCCGGACCTCAGCTGGCTCACGCCCTGCACCGCCTCGCACTAGCCCTCGAATACCTGCACGCGGACAGGCAGTACATGCACGCCGACGTCAAATCTTCGAACGTTCTCATTCGTCGCGTGGACCACGAGCCGGTTCTTATCGACTTCGCTCTGTGCAAGAACCTAAACTTCGATGAGGTCTTACCTAATGAAACAACGCGGCTGCTGGGCGATTGGGATCTGTTCCCAAAGGAGCTGCCGACCGAGCACCGCCTGAAATCCATCAAGGAGGCAGAAGGAACACGCCAGGAGCTGCGCGCCCTAGCCTTCCCGTTCTTGGACCTCTTTCAGGTTGGAAAGCTTCTCAAGTCGCTGCGTCCATACTACTCACGGCTCTTTGACTCACGCGACCTGTCTTTTCTCGAAATGCTAGCCGAACAGTTGACGGACTGGGAGGTTGTAATCAAGTGGGGCCCGCGAGATCTGGCCCAACGTATCGCGCGACTCGGGCCGGAGCACTTTGCCGCATTTGGAGTGCCCGAGCTGACTTCGCCCGAGTCCACCGCACGCACGATTGTGATCCCACCCGCTATTGGCGTTCCTGCTACCAAGAGAATTGAAAACATCGTAGACACGCGATCATTCCGCCGGCTGGCCACAATCAACCAGCTTTGCCTGTTGAGCTACGTCTATCCGGGTGCCGATTACAAACGAATGGTTCATGTTCTCTTCGCGTACGACTTAGCTCGTCAATTTGTCATAGATCTCTACGGCTCTCCGCTATTTCGTATTCTTTTCGACACCCGCCGCGCGCAGCAGCTTCTCGTATCGGTCCTGCTCCATGACATAAACCACTTTCCATTTTTGCACATTTTTCAAGAAAGCGAGATTCCCGGTCTCGATCGGCTGCAAGTTGTTGACCTATTCTGCAACGGCGAGGCGACCGGCGAGCGCGCCGCGGGGCGGCCCAGCATCTACGATCTTTTGGAAGACATCGGGATAGAACCAGACCGTTTCAAACGCATTGTTTTTCGCAACCATCACGAGCAGGCGGGCACATCTGTGGAAGTGGATCAGGCGATCAGCTCGCTTGTCAACTCGGCGGTTGATGTGGATAAGCTGTCCTACCTGTTCTTGGATTCCCATTTTACTGGCGTACGATACGGAGCCGGTATAGACTTCTCCTGTCTTTTAAAGGCGGCCACCCTAGGACGGGTGGGGCCTGGCAAGGCCGTTCACCTCGCTTTTACAGACAGGGCGCTCCAGGCCCTCGAAAACGTGGTCATGACACGATTTTGGAATTTTCGATCCCTGTATTGGCATCACACGAATCGCGGAATCATGGCGATGATCCTAGATGTAGTTCGAAAACTGTACGTAGAGCAAGGCCGTAATGTGCACGAGTATTTACTTGACACCATGTGGCGAAATGACAACGAGGTGATCCGGTACTTGGATGCCAAGTATCAGGCGCAGCTAAGTAGGCCTTCGATTTTAGCAGGTCTAATTGAAGACCGCTCGCGGCTTTACAAGCGTTTGTACACGGTCCGCGCGGGCATGGGAGATGAGGTGGACAACTTGCTGTATTCCGAGTGCCGAAAGTTTGACTTTCAGGCCGAGAAATGCTTTCGGAGTAACTTAGCAGAGGCTTTGCGCGGGTTTCTTGCCCCTCAAGGAGGCGCAGAGGTGACCCAAGATGAGGTCTTGATAGATATTCCTCGCAGAGATATGGACAGCGGCGGAGACGTATTTGTCTCAGATGATTTCGGATCTTTGAAATCGCTGTCTAGTTTGTCGGATCCTGTGCATGCTGTGAACGCGAACTATGAGCGATTGACAAAGCGGATCAGGTACTTTGTAAGCCCGCGCCTTGCGGCCGTCGTCGAGGATAAAAGAAAAGAGCAGAGGAAGGAACTGCAGGGCATCATCAAAGGGGCCCTGGACGCGACCCGCCGGAGGTCGGAGGTTCAATAGGGCACGCCTTTGGACCGGCTCGTCGCGTTGCCCAGGGTCGAGCACGCGACCTGGAAGTTTCTGGAGCCTCAGGCGACAGGCGGGACAACACGGCGAGCGGTATCTGCATGCCGCGTCGCGGATCTGCACGGCACGGCGAGTCCCCCCACAAACGGCATTCGAGGAAGCTTAGCGGGATTAGGAACGAGAGGCTGGCTTGTGGCCGATCCTTGCGGTGGCCGCGTTGCCGCGTAACGGCCTACCCTGCGGCGAGCCTGGATCTCCCCTGACGCCCCAACGTTTAGAAAGGCCGATTGCTGCTGCCAAACCCACCAGGAATGGTTCCACCAGGGCTTAACCCAACGCCAATGCCTGGTTCGCGCGGGTCCGTCTGGACTCGCTCTTCTATCGAGGCTAACTCGCTTCGATGACGATGCGGTGCACTTTGAGCAGCAGGTCCACCTCTTGCAGGGGAAGCTCCAGGGCCTCCGCGATCTGCTCGGGGGCGCCGCCCCGCCGGTGCATGCGCAATGCCTGCGAGCGTTTGCTCAAGTTCAGGCCCGGCCTGGCCGGAGCCGCAATCGATGGATAGACGGGCTCCCGTTGGATTTCGTGGCATTCCTGAAGGCACGCCGCCAGGTCGTTTTGAAGCGTTTCCACGGCCGCCTCGCACATTGCCCGGCGGGCGTCCGAGCGCTCCTCGGCGGCGCAGACCATCCACTTGGTTCGGAACAGAGCGAGAAGACTCGCCGCCAAGCCCACCAGCGCCAGGCCGCCCAGCACGGCGAGCGGCAGAGTCAGCCAGTTCACCGCACGCTCCGCAGCCGTTCGTGCCGGTTGGCGATCTGCTGTATGCGCACGCCGTAGTTCCCGTCCACCACCACCACCTCGCCCCGCGCGATCAGACAGTGGTTGACCAGCACCTCGACCGGCTCGTTCACGTCGCGGTCCAGCTCGATGATCGACCCGGTGGTCAGCTTGAGGACGTCTTTCATGGCAATCTCCTTCCTGCCGAACGAGATGCTTACGGGCAGCTCGACATCGAGAAGCAGGGCTAGCGTCTGCGAGTTCCCCTTGGGAGGCTCGGGCGGCTGCCCCTCGCCGGCCCGCTCGCCGCGCGGCTCCGCATGTTCGCCGGCGGGCGCGGACAACAGGTCCAGCATCCGGGGATTCAAAGCCAGGGTGAAAGGAGCGGGCGCTGCCGCTTTGAACTTGAGCCAGACCCGCGCAAAATCCACCACCTCGGGTCCGGGCGGGCGCTCGCCGCCGCCGGCGCAGACCACCTCATGGCCCACGAGGGAACCCGCTGTGCGCGCCATGACCGACAACGACTGGCTGAGGATTTCCAGCCAGGTGTTCCTGGCCTCGGCGGTATCCACCGTTTCGAGCCCTGCCGCCCGCAGAGTTTGGCCGCCTGCATACTCCCAAGCCGAACGCGGAGCGCCCACCCACGCCTTGGCCTCCGCCGCGCCCTCAAATGGCTGTTCCCACCACAGCAGTTCCCGTTCGGCGCCATCGGCTTCGGGAATCGCGGGTTCGGAGGCCGGCTCCCATCGAAACTCGGGCCGCTCATCGGCCATGGACTCGAGGACCTGCGCCAAGCTTTCGACCCACGCATCCACCAGAGCTCGCGCTTGCTCGGCGGTTCCCAGCCGGTTGGGAAGCTCGGTCGCCTCCGCGCTCATGTCTTCACCACCACCCCGCGCGAAGAGGGCCACCGCCCGGCCAGGTGCGTCCGGAGTCTCAAAATGGCTTGCGACTTCAGTTGCGAGATCCGCGACTCGTGCAGTTTGACTATCTGCGCGATCTCGCGCAAGGTAAGTTCCTCGCGGTAGTACAAGCTCAGCACGGTCCGCTCGATGTCGGGAATGCCGTCGATCGCCCGCGCCAGTATGCGTTCCAGCTCGGCCCGTTCCAGAAGCGCGGACGGCAGGTTCTCCAGGCCGCTGGAGATGTAGTGCAGGAGGTCCTTGCCTTGATTTCCGGCGACATACTCGAGGCTGGCGATGTTCAGGCCGCGCACCTCGACCAGCCACGAGTGGTACTCCTCGATCGAGATGGTGAGCTGCGCGGCCGTCTCCTCCTCCGTGGGGGAGCGTTGGAAGCGCTGTTCCGCCTCGGCGATGGCCGCTTCGATTTGTTTGGCTCTGCGCCTCTTCTGGCGTGGCGCCCAGTCCATTCCTCGCAAGCTGTCGAGAATCGCCCCGCGGATTTTGTACTCCGCGTAGGTCCTGAGCTTGACGTTGTGGCCCGGATCGAAATTGTCAATCGCGGCAATCAGACCGATAACGCCGGTGGAGATCAGGTCTTCGAGCACGACATTCTCAGGCAGCCGCTCCTGAATCCGACGCGCGATCAGGCGGACTTGCGGCAGATGTTCGAGAATGAGACGCTCCCGTTCGTCGTCGGTTATCGATTCAGACGCCACGTACGCGTACATAAGCCACCCTAAGCTCCAGGCCGTTCTATGCCGCCGAAAGGGCGCGCGACCGGTGCCCGGTGAGCACCAGTTCCGACACCCGCCTTCGGCTGGCGATCTCCAGGTCCTCCGGAATGCGCTGTCCCGTGCCAAAGAACGAAAGCGGCTTCCCGGTGCGCGCGGCTTCGTTAAGAATGGGCCCAAAAGAGCCGGTCTCGTCGAGCCTGGTGAACAGGAGGCGTTGCGGCCGGAAGACTTCGAATGCATCCACCACACGGGTAAGATCGGCGGATTTCATGGACGACGATAGGACCAACTGCGCATCGACATCGCCGCGCCCCGCCAGAAAGCGCGCCAGCGCGCCGGCATGATCCATGTCGCCGAAGCCAAAGCCCGGCGTGTCGATCAGAAGCAGGTCTTTGCCGCGGTGCTCCTCGATGGCCTGCGCCAGGGCCGCCACCGTCTCCAGAACCTGAAAGCCCACGCCGAGGATGGCCGCATAGGAGCGCAACTGGTCGGCCGCGGCCACGCGGTACGTGTCCATGGAAAGCAACAGGGCGGGGCGCCTGGCGGCCAAGCCATAGTTCACGGCCAGTTTCACCAGCGTGGTCGTTTTGCCGGCGCCGGGCGGACCGACCAAAGCCACGATTCGGGGCCGGACCTCGCCTTTGCCCAACAGCGGCTCGGCGCTGATGCGCGATTCCAGTTCCTCGGCCAGCGCGCGCGGAAACGCATCCGCCCCGACGCCGCCGGACGCGCGGGCGAGCGGCGCGTTCGGCGCCGAGGAGCGCGTGGCGGCGGCCTGCACGATCTCCCGCGCCAGTTCCGGGCCCACCTCGTTGGCGGTCAGGGCCGCGTAGGCCTCCGATATGTCCGGAGACGACGCCAGCCACTGCGACGGCGCGAACGCCGAACGAGTGAGGGTGCGGCGCATTTCCTCCAGCTCTCTCTTCAGCTCCGCCACCTCCGTTGAAAGACGGTCTCCCGAGGGTTGCCTGGGTGGCGGAAGGGCGCGGCCGGCCGTTTCGGCCAGCGCCTGCCCGTCTTCTTGCAGATCCGCGAAAACCACTTCGTACTCGCCGCGGCCGCGCGTCTCCGGCGGGGCCTTACGGCTATTGACGAGCATGGCCTCCGGCCCCATTTCCTGGCGCGCCATCGCGATGGCGTCTTCCACCGTCCGCGCGAAATACGATTTGATCTTCATCGACAGAGGCTCCCGGCGCACGCCGGCGAATTGCTCACCTTAGGCTTCGTGTGATCTATCGTCGCTTTTCGCCAATCGCTGTAGAGCCCGTCCTATTGAATGTTCCCCAGCGATTGCACTTTCTGTCCCGGCGGGATCTCGCTGTGAGACAGGACCACCAGGTTGGGGGCCGAGGGCTCGACAATCTGCCGCAGGAAGTAGCGCGCTCCCGATGAGGTGATGGCCACCACCGGCGTCTCGGGCGAGCCTACGCGGCTCACCACGCGGTTCACAATGCCGCGCATAGCTTCCGGGGCCAGGGTCAGGTGGCTGTTCTGCTCGCCGTGCTGCACGGCGGATTCGATGGCCTGCTCGATCGAAGGATCGACGAACCACGCCGCCAGCTCCCCAGCGCGGTTGAGATAGGGCTTTATCACTGCGCGCCGGATCGATTGCCGTACGTATTCGGTGAGCAGCGCCGGGTTGCGCGTCGCCGGGGCGGCCTCGCCGAGCGCCTCCAGGATGGACGCCGCGTCACGAACCGACACCCGTTCCCGCAGCAGATTCTGCAGTACTCTTTGCACGGTTGCCAGGGGCAGCAGCTTGGGAACCAGGTCCTCGACGACTTTGGGATTCTCGACTGCCACGCGGTCGAGAAGCCGCTTGGCGTCCTGCCGCGAGAAAAGCTCGTGGGCGTGGCGCCGGATCACTTCGGCGAGGTGCGTCCCGAGCACGTTTACTCCGTCCACTACGGTGTACCCGGCGCTGCGCGCGCGCTCCGCCCGCTCGCTCGGAATCCACAATGCCTGCATTCCGAAGGCGGGCTCGCGCGTGGGCTTGCCTTCCAGAGCGGCGTCTCCAGCGCCCGAGGGAATCGCCAGCTCGCATCCCTGCGGCAACTCGTAGCGGGCGATCTCCACGCTCTTGATCGAGATCACGTACTCCCGGCTGCGCAGCGAGAGATTGTCGGCCACGCGCACCGGGGGAAGCACGTAGCCCAGGTCGGCGGCCAGTTGCCGCCGAATGGCCGAAATCCGCCGTAATAGAGGCGATTCCTGCGCCCCTTCGACCAGCCCCACCAGCCCCAGCCCCACCTCGATAGCCAGCGGTTCCACCCGCAGAAGCGATTCCAGGTTCTCTTTGGCGGCCACCGGCTTGACGCCCGCCGGCGCAGCCGCCCTGAGCTGCTCCCGGCGGCGCAAAGTCCACCCCACCCAGCCAGCCCCGCCGCCCAACAACAGAAACGGGATCTTGGGCATGGAAGGCAGCGCGGCCAGGGCCACCAGCACCCCGGCCCCCAGCAGGAGCGGCTGCGAATGGCCGAAAATCTGCCTCCCAAATTCCGTGCCCAACGGGGCGTCGGAGCTGGCGCGGGTAACGATCAGGCCCCCCGATATCGAAATCATCAGCGCCGGAATTACGGTCACCAGCCCGTCGCCGATGGTCAGCACGGTGTAGGTTTCGAGCGCCTTGCGAAACTCCATCCCGTGCTGCAGAACGCCAATCAGGAATCCGGCGATGATATTGATGCTGGTAATCAGGATGCTCGCCACCGCGTCGCGCTGCGTGAAGCGCGAGGCCCCGTCCATGGCCCCGTAGAACTCGGCTTCCGTGGCGAGCTGCTTGCGGCGCCGCTTGGCCTCGGATTCGTCGATCAACCCCCCGTTCAGGTCCGAATCGATGGACATCTGCTTGCCCGGAAGGGCATCGAGAGTAAAACGCGCGGTCACTTCCGAGATGCGTACGGCGCCGTGGTTGATGACCACGTATTGAATGGCGATCAGCACCAGGAAGATCACCGCGCCGATGATGTAGTTGCCGCCCACGACGAAACTGCCGAAGGCGCCGATGATCTGGCCCGCCGCCGTGGTTCCGGTGTTTCCCTGGAGCAGGATCAGCCGCGAGGAAGAGACGTTGAGCGCCAGGCGAAACAGGGTCAGCAACAGCAGCGTGGTCGGGAACGAGGTGAACTCGACCGGTCGCACGAGGTAGAGCGACACCATCATCACCGTCACCGAGGCCAGAATATCGGTGGCGATCAGCAGGTCCAGAATGAAGCCCGGAAGCGGCGTGATCAGCGCCACCACGATCGCCAGAACCGCGACCGGCACTGCCAGCTCGCGCACCGCGTCGAGCGGAGCGGGCCCGCTCCACCACGAAGCCGGCGGCCGGGTTAGAGTTTTGGAGGGAGTCATGTCAGCCCGGCAGCCTCCCGTTCATGAGCTTGAAAATGTAAGCCAGGATTTCGGCCACCGCGCGATACAGATGCGGCGGGATCTCCTGTCCGACCTCGACCGATTGGTAGAGCGCCTGCGCCAGCGGCGGGTTTTCCACGATGGGGACCTGATGCTCCACGGCCTTCTCGCGGATGCGCCGGGCCAGGTAGTTCCTGCCCTTGGCGACCACCAGCGGCGCGGTCATGCCGTCCATCTCGTAGCGCAGCGCCACCGCATAGTGCGTGGGGTTCACCACCACGGCGGTAGCCTTGGGAACCTCCTTCATCATCTGGCGGCGCGCCCGGTCGCGTTGCAGCCGTCGCACCCGCGCCTTCATCTGCGGATTGCCTTCCTGCTCCTTCGTCTCGTCGCGGATTTCCTGCCGGCTCATCCGCAAATCCCCTTTGTAGCGGCGCAACTGCCGGAACAGGTCCACCGCCCCAAAAGCCAGAAACACGCCCGCGGACTTCCAAAACAACTCCATGAGCGAGGCGCCGAGCACCGCGCCGCCGCTTTCCACGCTGCGCAGCGGCAAGGCCAGAAAAAGGTCCATTTTGTCGCGGGCTATGGTGTATACCGCCCACAGAAACATGGGAAGTAGAATCGCGGCCTGCAGTGTGGCCGGCAGGTTCTGGCGGGGCAAGTCCCGCAATCGCGAGAGCGGATTGAGCCGCGCTGGATCGGGGGCCAGGCGCTTCAAACTTATTCCGAAGCGCGTGGTGGCCAGACGGATCGCCAAAGTGGCGGCCACCACCGCCACCCCGCCCCAGACCAGGGGCAGCCCGACGCGCAGGAACACCTGCCAGGCCGCGCGCGTCAAGTCCTGGGGCTTCAGCTCCGCGGCGAAAGCCAGCCGCAGCAGCGACCGCGCCGTCTCGCGAAAGGCCGCCAGCCAGGGGCCGCTCCCCACGGCGGCCACTCCCAGCAGGGCCACGAATTGCAGGGCCGACACGAACTCCTTGGCCGAGGGAAACTGCCCTTCCTTGCGCGCCTTTTCGAGGCGTCGCGGGGTGGGCGCTTCGGTTCTCGAGGATTTGTCCGGCATCGCGCCTCATAGGCCCAGAATCCGCCGCGCCGCAACGCACGCCTGCCCGCCGTACTCGGTCATGATGCGCGGGTACAGAACGGCCACCCAGCTAAGCGTCAGCAGTGCGATCAGCATCTTGGCTGGAAAGGCCAGCGACAGCAGTTGCAGTTGCTGGTTGAGGCGTCCCAGAAGAGCCAGTGCGACGTCCACCATCACCAGCAGCGCCACCACCGGCAGCGCCAGCCGCGCCCCCACCGTGAACAGCCCGGCCGAAAGCTCCACTATGGGCCTCGCGGAGGCGCGGGAAAACGTGTACGCCCCCGCCGGGATCACCTCGAGGCTGCGCGCGAACAGGCGCAGAATCTCGCGATCGAGCCCCAGGGCGAAGAACAGCGCGCTGGCAATGAGCTGGGCGAATACCAGCAGCACTCCGGAATCGGCTTGCGTGTTGGGATCCACCGTGGAGGCGTAGGCATAGCCCGCCTGCAGCCCGGCCATCTGCGCCGCCACGGCGAAGGCTTCCATCACAAACGACATGGAAACTCCGATGGCCAGCCCTACGGATGCTTCAGCCAGCGCCCAGGCGGCCAGTTTGGCCGCCGTGACAACCCCGGCGTCCACCGCCGGCCAGCGCGGAAACAGGGCCAGCGTGAAGGCCACCGCCAGGGCCGCCCGCGCCGGTTCCGGCACTCCTTTTACTCCCGGCAGCGGCGCGAACGTCAGGGCCCCCGCCACGCGCGCCAGCACCAACAGAAAGGCGCACAGCGCTCCCCCCGATATCGTCAGGCTATCGGGCATACCGGCCCAGGTTCCCCAGCAGCGCGCCGGCGTACGCCATGCTCTTCTGGATCATCCACGGCATCATCAGCAACAGCGCCGCCAGAAAGGCCATCAGCCGCGGCACGGTGCTGAATGCGTTGTCTTGCATGGAAGTGGCGATCTGCACCAGGCTCATGACGATGCCCGCCACAAAGCCGATCGCCAGCAGCGGGGCGGCCAGCCAGAAGGCCGTGAGCAGAGCTTCCCGCATGATCTGCACCACCAATTCCGGGGTCATCCGTAGAAGCTCTTCATAAGCGATCCGATCACCAGGTTCCAGCCGTCCACCAGCACGAAGAGCAGGATCTTGAAGGGCGCCGAGATCATGACCGGCGGCAACTGCACCATGCCCACCGAGAGAGTCACGGAAGCCACCACCAGATCAATCACCAGGAATGGCAGGTAGAGCACGGCCCCGATTTGAAAACCGGTCTTCAATTCCGAAAGGATATAAGCCGGAATGAGGATCCTCAGCTCCAGATCCGCCGGCGAGCGCGGGGCCGGCGACCGGGAAATCTCGACGAACAGCCGCACGTCTTTCTCCCGTGCGAAGCGGGCCAGAAACTGCCGCAGGGGCTTGGCCGCGGCGTCGGCCGCCTGCTGGGCGCTCAGATGGCCGGCCTCCATGGGCTCCCAGCCCTGGTGGTACATCTCCGCCACCACCGGCTGCATGATTACAATCGTGAGGAACAGGGCGAGACCCACCAGCACCTGGTTGGAGGGCGTGGTCTGGGTGCCCAGCGCCTGGCGCAGGAAATGCAGCACCACCGCGATACGCAGGAACGGCGTGATGGTCATTACGGCCGCCGGCAGCACGGTCATCAGCGTCAGCAGGATGATGATCTGCATGGGGACGCTGAGGCCGGAGCCGTTCTTGCCGGCCGATATGCCAAACAGCGAAAGAGGATCGGCGGCGGCAGCGGCAGCAGCCGGAGTTACCGCGGCCAACGCCGCCGCCAGGCGGGCGGCCTTCATCGCGCGGCCTCCGGTTCGCCTCTGGTCTCCCGCCAGGGAAAGCTCTCGATCAACGCGCAACCCGAAGGGGAGGAGCTCAGCAGCATACCCCGCTCGCCCAGGCGTACCAGGTGCAGGGCGTGCTGCGGCCCCAGCGCCACACGCTCCACGCATTCGAGCTTCCGGCAGCCGCCGCGCCGCAGGGCTCGCGGCAGGGCCATGCCGCGCCGCTTCAGCGCCCATAGCGCCAGTCCCAGCAGCCCCAAGACGGCGGCCACGGCCGTCATTTCCCGGACTATATCCATGGCGATCCGCTCCTTTTACAAGTCTTCGCGGAAGTCGGTGATGCGTACCCCGAGGAGGTTCTCGATCACCACGATCTCTCCGGAACCGAACAGCACGTCGCCGATGTAGATATCGATGTTCTCACCGGCGGATCGCGACGTGCGGAGCACCGAGCCTTCGCCCAGCTCGAGCACGTCGCGAGCCCTCAGGACCCGGCGGTCCAGCTCGACTTCGATATCCACCGGCACATCGGCCAGCGTCGCGATCTCTTCCAAAGGAGTCATCGGCGGCTTAGTGAATCAGGTTTATGGTGTCCTCGGTGATTTCATCGGCCGAGGTAATGACCTTCGAGTTCGCCTCGTAGGCCCGCTGATACACGATCAGGTTGGTGAACTCCGTGGCCACGTCCACCGTGGAGGCTTCAATCGAACCGCCCACGATCTGCCCGCGGCCGCCCGTGCCGGGCAGGCCCACCACCGGGGTCGCGGTGGCGGCTGTCACCGCGTAGGTGTTGTTGCCCTCGGCCGCAAGCGAATCCGGATTGCGGATTCCAGCTACGGCCACCTGCCCGACCACGGTCTGCTGGCCGTCGGAGTATTGCGCCACGATCTGCCCGCCGTTGGCCAGGCCCACCGTCATCAACTGCGCCGCGGCGCTGCCGTCCTGCGACGACGAGGATACGGCGGACGTCTCCGCGAACTGCGTGATCTTTCCCGCGCCGGCCGCGTCGTAGGGATTCCAGGTCAGGTTCATGTCCGAGGCGCCGCTGGTCAGGCCCGGGATGCTGAACGTAATCGGCGAGCCCGCCGCCGGCGTGGTCAGTTGACCCGTGGCGTCGAACTGCAGGCTGCCGGTAGCCACGCTGGAGGGCGTTCCAGCGGTCCCTCCCGAGATGTCGTCTCCGGGAATGGACACGTTGTAGGTCCACTGGTTGGCGCCCGTCTTGGTGAAATCCACAGTGAGCGTGTGGGCCGTTCCCAACGAGTCATAGACCTGAATCGGATACGAGAGGTCCGGCGAGCCGGTGGTGGCCGCGGCCGAATTCAGGTTGAGATCGAGCGAGAAGTTCTGGGTGGCGATGGGCGGCTCCGTCGAGCCGACCGGGACGACGATGTTGCCGATGGGAGCGTTGGTATCGATCACCCCCGTGGTCGGGTCCGCGGTCCACCCCTGTACCTGATCTCCCGCGTTGGTCATCAGTACGCCGGAAGCATCCGTCTGAAAATTGCCCGCTCGGGTGTAGGAAGTGGCCCCCGTGTCGTCGGTTACGACGAAAAAGCCGTCCCCCTGGATGGCCGCGTCCAGGGTTCCCGAACTGGCTTGCAGGGCCCCCTGCGCGAACTCGCGAATGGTGGTGGGCTGGGCCGTCCCGAACCCGACCTGGGTGTCATTCAGACCCTCGCCGATCGACTGCGTTACCAGGTCGCTGAAGTAAACCACGCTGTCCTTGTACCCCGGCGTGTTGAGGTTGGCCAGGTTGTTGCCCACCACGCTGATCGCGGTGGAATTGGCGTTGAGCGCCGAAAGCGCCGCGGATAATGCCGTTAACATGCGATTCTCCTGTCCTATGCGGTTTGAGTCTGATTCGCTGCGGACTGCGCCGCCGCCATGGCGTCCACCTGCGTGCGTATGTCCGCGACATCCTGCCCGGTGTCTACGCTTTGCTCCAGTTGTTGGAGTTGGGCCAGTTGGGTGACGAACTGCGTGCCGTCGGCCGGGTTCATGGGATCCTGGTTCTCAAGCTGGGCCACCAGGAGTTGCATGAACATGTTCTCGGTGACCTGGACCGAGCCGGTCGTCGATGTCGATCCGGATCCAGAGCCGCTGCCCGACGCCGCTCCGGCGCCGGTACTGCTTTGTGCGATGGGACTCATGTCCTTTCCTCTTTCTTAAGCCGGCGTCGCGCTCTGCCCGATCGCTTCGCCGATCATCTGGTCGATATAGGATTGCGGAAGCCCGTGCGTGTACAGCGAGGCGACCCAGCCCGCGTTGATCCGCTGCCCGTCGGGCAATTGCACCAACGCATTGGGCTGTTGCTGTTGCACCGGGCTGGTCGCGGAGGTGAAATCGTTCGACTCGACCACCGTGCCGCCCAGCATCTGTGCGACCGTGGCGGCGGTGGCGGGGGTGGCGAACCACAGGGGATTCAAAGAGAGCAGACCCCCGCCGGGCAAACTTTCCGTGGGATTGGCAAGAAACACGTTGGGGCCGAAGACGGACTCGGCCGTGGGTACGGGGACCGGCGCGGGAGCGGCGTTCGATGCCCAGCAACTCGGATTGCCGGGAAATAGCGCGGCGAGCCCGTCCGGCGCCGTGGATGTGGCCGTGGCGTTGGTTCCGGCGGCTGCCGCGGTCGTGGAATCCGTGGCCGCGGCGGTGGTAGAATCCGTGTCCGCGGCAGCCGCGCCGGCGGTGGGAGTCTGTTCCACGGGCTTCTCTACGCCCGTGGAACCTCTCCGGCTGGCCAACGCCGCCCGCCAGGCGTCCAGGGAGGCGAGCCGCCCGGAGGCGGTGCGCGTCGCAGAGGCCGGGAGCGCTGGTGTGGACGTGTTTAGCGATGAGATGACATGTACCATTCGAATTCCTTTCGTTTCCCTTTCGGATCGATTTGTTCCTCGGCTTCCCGGGGGCGGCCTGGCTGATCGTCGCGTCCTTCCCGGCCGTGACGCCGCCCCTGGCTGGCGTTGGCGTCCTGCTCCGCGGCCGGTGAATCGGAGCCGGAGAAACGACGGCCCTCCGAGTCGCCACGCCAGGTCTCGGCGCGGATGCCGCTCTGTTCCAGGCGCGCGGCGAGCGAGGGCAAGTCCCGGCGAAGATCGCCGGCCAGCCCGGCGTCGGGAGTGCGCACTTCTACGCGGACATCTCCCTGCCGCTCTACCAGGCGTACGTCGACGCGCTGGTCCCCGTCGCTCAGCCGCAACGTTATATCCCGCGCGGGCGTTCGGGGAGCGGGCGCCGGCTCAGGGATCGCCAAGGGCGCAGGAGTCCGGCGGTCCGCGGCCGCTCCGCCCGCCTCGCCGACGGGGGCGCCGCCGGTTTCCAGCGCCGCCGATGGGGACCCGCTGGAGATCGCGTCCGCCGCCCGAAACTCCGCCGCCGGTTGGCCCGAGCCATCGTTCGCAATCGACTCATCCCGGCCGGCCGACCCGCCTGTCTTTCTGCGCGAAACGTCGCCGGCCTGATCCGGCGAACCGTCGGATAGAAGCTCGTGGTTGGCCGCGCCGTCATCCTCGCTCGCGGAGATCGCCGCAGCCTTCCCGGCGCCGGGCGGGTTGGCGACAGGATGATCCTCTATCGGGCCGATATCGGCCGCGGCCGCCGCGCGGCCCGCATTCCGGCCGCTCTGTTCGGCGGGGACCGTTTCCGGCGCGCCTTGCCGAGCGGGTCCGGCGAGCGGGCTGGCAAGCGCCTCGGGGGCGGATACCGCGTTTCCGCCGAGCGAAGGCGCGACCTCGAGCCATCCGGCGAAGGCCAGTTCCCCGGAAGCCGGGAACGGGCTTGCGCGGAAATCCGCGCGGGCGGCGGTGAACAAGCCGTCGCCATCCACAAGCCCAGGCTCAGGGGCCGGCGCGGGAGAGGCTGCCGGGTCAGTGCGCGGCGCGCCTCCGGCTGCCTCCGGCGCCTGGACCTCGGCGCCGGACCGCTGGCGGCGCCAGGGCTCGCCCGTTTCCTCAAGGGGGGCCTCGACGACCGGTGCTCCGGCGTCCCCGGTCGTGCCGGATGTCGACCGCGCGGGCGAGGGTATTGGCGCGACTGCCCGGCCCGCCGATGGCAGGGGTACGGAAGAGGCATTCGAGGTTGCGGCGCGGGCGTGCCACAGGGCGGACTCACGCGCCGTGGCGACATCCACCGCTGGCGGGGACGGCTGGAGGGGCGCCACAGGCGGTTCAGAGGGCCCGCTGGGAGGGAGGGTGGCGAGCGCCGGAGCAGCGGCATCCTCATTCCGCTGGCGGCGCTGGGAGGCCCGTGGACTGAGAGTTCCGGAGGCGCGGCCCGGCGCAGCCATGCTCTGCCGCTGCCCGGCCAGGGCCAGGACCGTCCCGAACAACGGCTCGGAGTCCGCGCTGGAGCGAGGCGCGCCGGAAGGTCTGCCGGAAAGGGTCGCCGAGCCCTTGGCGGGAGGCGGCCAGGCGGCGACGGGCAGAGAAACCTGCGGAGCGGAAGCGGTCACGCCGGTCTGCGATGCAGCTCGGCGTCCAAAAAGGGGGTTCCTGTTTTCAAGGGGTTAGGAGAGGGGGCGCGGCAAGAACTCGTCGTCCGGGACCGCCCGCGCCAATAAACTGCCGCGTCGGCGCCCGCTCCTATCCACCTTATCGGCTGGTTGCGTTGCGTTTTGAGATGTTTACTTCCTTTTATCCCCTTGGCCCTCCAGGTGCATTGCTCACTGCGCCATGGACCCGATCACCGCCATCGCGGCCAGCGGGCTGCGCGCCCGCATGGAATCGCTCGATATGCTGGCCAACAACATCGCCAACTCCTCCACCGGCGGATACAAAGCCGACCGCGAGTTCTACAGCCTGTACATGGCCCCGGAAGCCGAGGACGCCGGCGAATCCACCGTCATGCCCCTCATCGAACGGCCCTGGACCGACTTGTCCCAGGGAACCATCCAGGTGACCGGCAACAGTCTCGATATAGCCCTTTCAGGAAAAGGCTTTTTCGCCGTGAATGGGCCTGGCGGGACGCTGTACACGCGCAACGGCAGTTTCACCACGTCCGCCAGCGGCAACATCGTCACCGCCGACGGATACCCGGTCCGCGGGACCGATGGCGCGGCGCTGACGCTCGATCCCGCGCTCCCAGTCCAGGTTTCCAAGGATGGAACGGTCCAGCAGGACGCTTCCGTGGTGGGCCAGATGGAAGTGGTCGACTTCGCCGACGCCGGGACGCTGGGCAAACAGGGCAACAACTACTTCACCGCCGACCCGGCGTCGGCGCGCACCACCGTCTCGGCCGGAGTGGAACAGGGCAAGCTCGAAAGCTCCAACACGGGGGCCGCGGATGCGGCCGTGCGGCTGATCTCGGTGATGCGCCAGTTCGAGATGATGCAGAAGGCGGCCAGCTTGGCCGACACCATGAGCCAAAGGGCGATCGACGAAGTGGCCAAGGTGGGCTCTTAGAAAGAGGAATGGCATGATTCGAGCGCTCTACAGCGCCGCCAGCGGCATGACGGCGCAACAGCTCAACGTGGACAATATTTCAAACAACCTGGCCAACTCCAACACGGTGGGCTACAAGGCGCGCCGCGCGGAGTTCGAGGACCTGGTCTACCAGAGCGTGGTTCAGCCCGGATCCGCGGCGGGCCAGTCGACCCAGGTCCCCACGGGACTTCAGGTGGGATTGGGCACGCGCGCCTCTTCGAACGAGATCATTTTCACCGAGGGAAACTTCGTCGAGACGGATAACCCGCTCGACCTGGTCATCGAGGGCCGGGGGTTCTTCCAGGTGCAGATGCCCTCCGGACAACTGGCGTACACGCGCGCCGGATCGTTCCACCTGGACCACGACGGGAACATCGTCACCGCCGACGGCAATCCGCTGCAGCCGCAGATCACTCTGCCGGCGGACGCGCAGCAGATCAGCATCGGCCAAGACGGGACCGTGAGCTATACGCAGCCCAACCAGACCGCGTCGCAGCAGGCCGGGCAGATCCAACTCGCCAACTTTCAGAATCCGGCCGGCTTGAACAGCCTGGGCGGCAACCTGTACGCTCCCACGGACGCCTCCGGGCAGCCCGTGGTGGGCTCGCCCGGCGGCCAGGAAGGCCTGGGCGCCGTCCTGCAAGGATACCAGGAGCAGTCCAATGTTTCGGTGGTCTCGGAGTTCATCAACCTGATCGTGGCGCAGCGCGCCTATGAGGCCAATTCCAAGGTGGTCACGGCGGCCGACAACATGTACCAGGAAGTCAATAGTCTGGTGCATTGATGCCCCTTGCCGAACTATTATTGGCCGGTTGCCTGGCGGCGAACGCCGGCTCGGACTGGGTGCTGGCGCGGGATTTGGCGCCCGGCTTTCCGGGTCTCGCGGCGGTGAACCCCGAAACCCCGCTGGCGCCGGCCCCGCTGGCCGGCGTTCGCCGCGTGTTTCGGGTTGCGGAACTGCGCCGGATAGCGTTGGGCCTGAAGGTGGCGGCGGCGCCGGAGCAGGACGTCTGCATCGAACGGAAGACCGCCCCGCTCGATCCCGCCAAGGCGTTGGAGGCTATGCGGCGCCAGCTTCCCCAGGCGCGCATCGAAATCGTCGAGTACAGCCGGCAGCCGGTTCCCGAGGGCGACCTCGAGTTCCCGCTCTCCGGTTTGCGGGGAACCTCCGCGGACGGATTCTGGAGCGGATGGGTACGCTATGCCGGCGACCGCAGGTTCCCGGTATGGGCAAAGGTGAAGGCGTCGGTCTCGGAAGTCCGCGTGGTGGCCGCCACGGCGCTGGTTCCCGGCCGGCCGATCGCGGCCGGCGAGCTGCGCCTCGAAGCCGGCGAGTTCTTTCCCCAGCCGGGGGACATGGCGGCTTCGATAGAAGAGGTGGCTGGGCAGGTGGCGCGCGTCGCGGTAGCGCGCGGCGTGGCCGTACGGCGGCAGTGGCTCGACCCGCCCAGGGAGGTCGCCCGGGGAGACGCCGTGCTGGTGGAAGCGCAAGTGGGCGGGGCGCATGTGGAGTTGGAGTGCGTCGCCGAGGGGCCAGGCTCGACCGGACAGTCCATCCCAATGCGCAACCCCGTCTCGGGGAAGCGCTTCACGGCGCGGGTGGAAGGCAAGGGCCGGGCGTCGGTAGGCAAGGGAGATCTATGAAGAGAGTTCTGGCGCTGGCGCTGGCCATTCTGGCAGCGGGGTGGGCGGCCGACAAGCCCAAGAAGAAGGCGGCGGTGGTCCCGCCGGTGGATCAATTCGTCGCTGCGGCGAATGCGCGGACCGCCGCCGCCGCGCCGCCTTCGCCGGGCGCCATCTGGTCGCCGGCATCGCGTCTGGCGGATCCGGCGCGCGACGTCCGCGCCAGCCAGGTGGACGATATTCTTACCGTGGTGGTGGTGGAGAACGCGTCGGCGGTGGCAACGGGGACCACCAAGACGCAGCGCGCCTCCACGGCCGCGAACGCCATCACGGCGCTGGCTGGGGTGACCAAGGCCACCGGCCCGCTGGCCAACCTCACCAATCTCTCGGGCAGCTCGACTCTGGACGGGGAAGGGACCACCAGCCGCGGAACCGTGATCAGCACGGAGCTCACCGCGCGGGTGGTCGGCGTGCTTCCCGGCGGCGACATGATGGTCGAGGCGTCGAAGGATGTTGAGATCAACTCCGAACGCCAAATCATCACCGTGCGCGGGGTGGTGCGCCAGGCCGACATCGCCACCGACAACACGGTGCCCTCCGACCGTCTGGCGCAGCTCGAAATCCGCGTAAACGGCAAGGGCGTGATCAACGACGCCACTCACCGCCCGTTCATCCTTTACCGGCTGCTGCTGGGGCTGCTCCCATTCTGAGGCGATCATGCGCACCTTGAGCCTACTCCTGGTCTTCTGTCTGGCCGCTTCGACAGCGGCGCCCACGCGCCTGAAGGACCTTGCCTCGGTGGAAGGCGTGCGGGACAACCAACTGGTGGGCTACGGTCTGGTGGTGGGACTAGCGGGCACGGGAGACCGGAAACAGACCGTGTTTTCGGCCCAGAGCCTGGCCAACATGTTGCAGCGCATGGGCGTCTCGGTGGCGCCAACGGCGTTTCAGGTGAATAACACGGCGGCGGTGATGGTTACCGCGACCCTGCCCCCGTTCGCCCAGACCGGCGTGCGGATCGACGCCACCGCGGCCGCCATCGGCGATTGCCGCAATTTGCAGGGCGGCATCCTGGTCATGACCTCGCTACGGGGCGCGGATGGCCAAGTCTATGCTCTGGCACAGGGGCCCGTGGTAACGGGGGGCTTCGCCACCGGGCGCGGCGGCTCCAGCCAGACGGTGAACCATCCTACCGTGGGGCGCTCACCCGGCGGCGCGATCGTCGAGCGGGCGTCGCCTTCGGCCGCTCCCAGCGGAACGGTGCGCCTGCAGTTGCGGCAGTCCGACTTCACCACCTCGGCGCGCATCGCCGAAGCGGTGAACCGCAAGTTCAGTGGCTCCTCCCAGCCGGAAAACGCCGGTCTGGTGAGCGTCAAGATACCAGCCGAGTATGCCTTGCGAGCGACTCAATTCGTGGCCGAACTGGAAGCCCTCACGGTAGAGGCGGACGCTCCCGCGCGCGTGGTCGTGAACGAACGCACGGGCACCATCGTCCTGGGCAAGGACGTGCACATCCGGCCGGTGGCCATCCTGCACGGCAACCTGACGGTGGAGATCCAGACCACCTTCGAGGTATCGCAGCCCAACGCGCTCGGTCAGGGCACGACGGAAGTGGTTCCACAGACCACGGTCGCCACCAAGGAAGAGAAAGCGCGCAGCGTGGTGCTCAAGCAAGGCGCGACGGTGGAGGAACTGGTGCGCGCGCTGGCGGCCATCGGGTCCACGCCGCGGGACGTGATCGCGATCCTGGAGAATCTGCGCAGCGCGGGGGCTCTGGAAGCCGACCTCGAGGTGATCTGAGGATGCCGGAAACTTCCCTGGCGCCGGTCCTGGTGGGGGGTTCGCCGGCGCCGGCCGGTGGGCCGGACAGTCCCGCCCGCGTGCGCGACGCCGCCCAACAGTTCGAGTCGCTGTTACTCGAACAGATCCTGCGCTCCGCGCGGGAGAGTGGGACGGGCTGGCTGGGCTCGGACAAAGACTCGGCGGGCGATTGCGCCACCGAGTACGCCGAGCAACAATTCGCGGTCGCCCTGGCGCAACGAGGAGGGCTGGGCATCGCGAATCTGGTGGCCGCCGGCCTCGAGAAAAAGTAACTTGGCGCAGCGCCGATCCACGCCTTTGAGGGTTTTTTCGCTCTGGCTATATCGAATCGGCTCTGAAACCACCCTTATCTACAGGAAGAGTAAACTGTGCGAGACAATCAGAGGCCTGGGAACATCGCTGCGAGGGTGGCGCTATGACCCATTACGGGATCCATGAGTGGGTGGATTTCGCGCGGGGAGTGGGAGACCGGGCGGGGTTTTCCGCGATGCGCGAACATCTGGAGGCCGGCTGCGCCGATTGCGGGAAGGTAGCCGCTCTTTTCCAGTCGCTGGCGCGCGTGTGCGGGGAAATGGCGGAAGCGCCGGATTCGGTGGCGAGGCTCGCCGCGACCATTTGTCCACCCCGCGCCTGGACCGGTGCGCGGCATTCCGTCCGAATCCCCATTGAATTGATATACGACAGTTTCCTGGTCCCGGCCCCGGCCGGCTTGCGGGCTACGTGGCAAGTGGGCTGGCAGGCTCTTTATCGCGCGGGAGATTGTTCCCTGGACGTGAGGATCGAGCCCGACCTGCGTTCCTCAAGGGCCGCGGTCATCGGCCAGGTTTTCAACCACGCGCTTCCGGATCTGGCCATGGGCAACATCCCCGTGTGCCTGCGATCGGGCAGGCAGGTGGTGGCTGAAACCCGCAGCAACAGGTTCGGCGAGTTTCAGATGGAGTACGACCAGCAGAGCCACTTGCAACTCTGGATTTATCTGGATGGGGGGGCTCGGCGCATCGTGGCGCCGCTGCGCATGATAGCGGCCCAGAGCCCGAGCGGCGGTCAGTGGGGCATGGGATCTGAGGGGAAGTCCGAGGATGGGAAGAAATCCAACTGACACACGAGTTGAATATGTCGAAAAAAACGCTGGCGCGAGTGATTCTTCTGTTGGTGGCGCTGGGGCCGGCGGCCCTGGCGGCGGATCAATATCTTGTCCGCGTCCCGTCTTCCAAGATCGGCGACGTGGTGGCACGCCACGGCCTCACTCTGCTTCGTTCGCTGCAGGGCTCCGCCAGGGGTTTCCACGTGGTGCTGGCGCCTTCGGGTACGGACCCCCGGGACATCGCCTCGGACCCCAGCGTGCAAGACCTGGAAGAAGACAGCAACGTGCTGCTGCCGGAGGCCGCTCCGGACTTCCAGGGTCAGGCTTCGCTGCAAGTGAATGGCCTTGGCGCTCCCACCGCGCTGAGCTTTTTCGGGGTCCAGGCGCTGGGCGCATACGTGGAGCAGCCGGCCGGCGCCGTGATAGCGCTGGACGGGGCCAGGAACATCGCAACGGGCGCGGGCACGGTGGCGGTCCTCGATACGGGGGTCGATCCGAATCATCCCGTGTTGAAGAACTCCCTGGTTCCGGGATACGACTTTACGCGCAACATTCCGGGCGGCTCGGAGATGAACGATCTGGACCAATCCACTACGGCTATCCTGGACGACGCGCAATCCACCACGGCTATTTTGGAT
>Ga0181517_10000421_pt1 | contig 57844 bp, 57 predicted proteins | sample PEATcosm2014_Bin_31_FD_119748 | JGI IMG/M metagenome (GOLD analysis project Ga0181517, IMG submission 119748) | Peatland microbial communities from MTU Mesocosm Facility, Houghton, MI, USA - PEATcosm2014_Bin01_30_metaG | ecosystem: Environmental > Terrestrial > Soil > Wetlands > Peat | place... | reverse complement strand
GTGGGACCGCGAGCACTCGCGTTACCAGATTGTCGAATGCCGTAAATTCAGCGGATGGCTTCGTCATGGCTTAATGATACCTCCGGCATCCCTAACAATCTGCGAATACTTGCCGTAGAAACGTAGATGGTTCCCCGCCGCTTCGGTTGCCGGCCGACAAGCATCTTTGCCTTGATGTATCCGCACACTGTATTCCTATGAACTTTCAGGTACTCGGCAGCATCTTCAGCCCTGATCCATTCGCGTTGAGGCAAGCGGTCCACGTTCTAAGCATACCGCTATATAATTCTCGGCACACCGGAAACAAAGGCGGGTGCAGCATGATAAGGCTTTGGTTCAAGTGCCCTAAGACTCAGGGAAACGTGACTTCGCTTCTCGAATCTACTTTACCGAACGGGCTTCCCGTTCGCGTCGAGTTCTCCCGCTGTCGCCACTGCGGAGAACCGCATCTGTTTCGCCGTTCCGATGTCTGGCGCGTGACGAACGAGAAGAAGAAGAACCGGGGATTTCGGACGCGATAACTGAGTCCTTGCATTCATAGTTACAATTGCACGCTGCACACTTCAACTTCCACTCACAGCGGCGAATGTTGGTACTGATGGAGTACAGGAAAGCTCCACATTTACAGAAGAACGAGATATGAGGAAACTTCTCCATTCCCCCATTCGACTACACCGTTTCACCTTGTCAAGACTTTTTGATGAGCCAAGTATGTTTTTACCTTTATAGTTCTCGCCTGATGCCTCCTCAGAGCCGTTTTGGCCACCGTGACCAAAAACGTGACCAAACCTTGGAACAGGCGCCGTCGGATGCTGGTTGCGTTGGTTGATTGCCTTTCTTAAGGCAGTGAGATCGTGATGCTGATAAGGCTCCATGGACTTCAAATCCACGTGGCCCATTGAGCCCGCCACCGCGAAGAGGTTTCCAGATCTGTGAACTGTTCGCTAGGCATTTTGCGTGCACTGAGGTTGTAATGGTCAATTTTCGAATGGCTGGACACTCGGCAGTACCTCGGCTGATTGCATTTGGGACACAAGTGCTCAATTCACAAATGAGAGGACCGGGCGTGGTTCCAAGAGTGTTATTGGAGGCTCAGAAACTTCTGCAGGCCATCTGCCACGCTTGCGATCGATCGAGCTAAGCTGAGCTTGGCGACATTGTGGGCGAATTTGCTGTTAATCACGTCAAGCTCGGCGGAAAGTTTTTCAGGATTCAGGCCGGATGGTGAGCATCCTGTCTATCATGCGGAGTTCTTCTTCCGTCTTCATCGAATTGAGGTAATCTTGGCGGGATCTGCGGGACGCGGTCTGCTCAATCTTGCCCGATCGGGCAACTTCTTTGGGATGGAAACAACAGGCGACTTCTGTGCGTTGTGCTCGGGCAACTGGTCGAGCAGGACAACATTGAGCAGCGACTTGTGCACTTGGATACGGCCGTTGTATTCGATAAAGCCAAGTTTGCGAAAACGATTCATGAAGAAGCTGACGCGGGACCGCGTGGTGCCAATCATCTCCGCCAGGGTTTCCTGCGAAATCGGAGGAATGAAGGTGTCCCGCTCCCCCGATTTACCAAACTCGGCCATCAGCACGAGTATCCTCGCCAAACGCTTTTCGCTGGAATTAAAAAGCTGATCGACCAGATCGGCCTGGGTTCTCATGCTGCGTGCCAGCAAGAACTTTAGAAAGAGATCGGCAAACACAGGTTCGTCGTGCATCTCACGAATCATTTCCTCCCTCATGATCTTGAGCGCCGTGCACGCGTCTACCGAAGTGGCCGTGGCCAGACGCTGCCCATGCACCGCCGCCAGGGACTCTTCTCCAACGAAGTCCCCTGCGGAGAGGAATGTGATCGTAGCCTCTTTGCCTTCATGCGATACGACAGAAAGTCTTGCCCGGCCGCTCTGAAGATAAAAGACAGAGTCTGCTTGATCTCCCTGGGCAAAAAAGGTCTGCATTGGCTTCACTTCGATGATTCTTCGACCGAGGCCGGTGTGGGCGAGATACGCGATAAGGTCGAATTTGGAATTGTTGCCATCGGTCATTAACATGACGCCTCCTTTGAGGCAGTTGGGATGCCGGATGTGGACCCAGGCGAGTTAAACAAAGGCCCGGGAGGGAGTGCTGCAGTGAATCAGATCATTCCGCGCAGTCTGACGGCAACGCAGGCCCGAGTTGCTACCAGGGGGAGGGCCGCAACTTTCGGGGCAGAGTTCAACGCACCTGGGCCCAACTACACCAAGGCTCTCGGCATCATTGCCTGAATTAAAAACCTTGTCTGTTCTGTTTTGCTCATCTTAAAAGCCGTCGCACCGAATTCGGGTCAAGTGCAGAATCCGCTTCCTATGTACTGTGCACTTTCATCCCGACCCCCTCCAAGCTAGGCATTGGTGTAGACGATAATGATCTGCACAATGCCTGTACGCTATTGAGTAATAAGTAGTTACATATGGAAAGGGAACCTGACCGTGCATCATTCAAAAGCCTATATAATCCCTACTTTCAAAGGCTTACAGGTCGCCGGAAACTGCCTAAGAATGCGGAAATAGGCCGAAGACGGATATTTGGCAGTTGATCTTGCAGGCGAGAAATGAAGCGGGGAGCTGGAGCATCCGCGTGAGCGCCAGAGGAAGCACACGGTTGCCTGTGGACGCACGGATGGATCGGCCAGCAAGGCAGTAGAGTGGTGCTTTTCGTCCCACAGACACCGAACTCGGAGCCAGGTGCGTAATTCAGATCACCCCCCGTGAACGGACACATCGGTATGATCGTGGCCTCCCTAGAGTGTCGCCGCTGATATTTGTAGGTGTTACGGCGCATGTCCCGGATTAGGAGTTAGTTATGCCCTCACTGTCGTCCTTGCCTTCGGACTGGATTCATGGCCACGAGCAACTCAAGCCACAGTTTGGAGATCCACCGGGTACTTCGTCGTATCGGCTGACTCCATAGGAGAGGCGATCGATCTCTTCAATGACGGTGATTTTGATCTGGTAGTGCTGGGCCATTACATTTCCATCGAAGACAGGGAAAGACTGACCTCCCTGATTCGCTTATCGGGTGCACAAACCCCCGTGGCCTTCATCGGAAACTCTTCGCACGACTCCGACTGGATTGCAGATTTGACGCTGAAAAACAATTCAGCTAAGCTTCTTACACGGTTGAGAGGGTTGTTGGCGGATAAGGCGAAGATGCGGGTTGTACCGACGGCCTTGCACGGCGGTTGGAGATAGAGGTAATGAAATACGCCAGAGGCACAATTCTAAAAAATACAATTGCGGACACCGATCACCATGCAGACACTTTCAAGTCCAATTTGCTTGCCTAAAAGTTGTGAACCAGTTGAAATGCGAGGGGGGGCAGATCAAGGCCTGAAATCCAGGCCCTCTTTATACCGGTTGTCGCCGAGTTCAGTTTCAGGCAGAGATTTCAGTCGTTCTTGAGTTATTCGGGCACTATTCCCTTCCATTCTCTGAGACACCGTCGAGCGAAGCGGCATGGGGTATTTCCTCAGCGTTTATTCCCGATCCCCGGTACCTATGACAGCTCTTCCTTCGGGTCGGATCGGTCCGAATGCACGGGAATTCCACTGATAAGGCCCTGATACTCTGTTAGGCGTTTGCCCAGAATGACCACGCCCTTGGATGTGATTTCATACTCGCGAATATCCTTGGCATGATTCCCGCCCCGCATCTTGATAACCACCATGATCTTGCGAAGCTGGCCATCGATGGATACATACCGCAGCCGGATGATGTCATCGCAGAGGAACGAAATGGAGTAGGTACTGAACGGAAATTCGGTGAAAGACTCATCCACTTCAACCGTGCTGAGAATCGTCACACCGATTCCCGTCAAAGCGAAGATCATGCGGTAGAGCGATTCGCGAAAGTCAGCGCGGAAGCCGGGCGACAAAGCCATCTCAAAGCCTGCCAGGGAATCGATAACGAGGCGCTTGGCGCCAATCTTCTGCACTGCGTCGAGGATCGACTGCATGGTTTCATCCACCGACAGATCGAGGGGACGGAGATAGAGAATTGTGAGTTCCCCTTCTTTCTGCGGCGTTTCCAGATCCAAACCTAAACTGGCGGCCCGTTTCGCATACGCTTCCGGGCGTTCTTCAAAGACCGCCACAATTCCCGGCTCTCCCTGGCGTATGCCGTCAGCAATGAATTGAGTTGCCAAGACAGATTTCCCGGTTCCCGATGACCCGGCTATGAGCACACTATCGCCTTCGCGCACGCCCCCATCCAGCATCTTGTCCAACTCCGGAATGCCGAAGGAAAGGCGCCGATCGCGGGGCGGATTTCTCTTACGCGCGGTCAACCCAAACGTGCGCGAGAAAGCTTGCACTCCGGCATCGGTTATGCGAAAGGTGTGTAACCCCGGCACGGAATCCTGACCACGCAGTTTGATGATCTGTAATTTCCGTACAATCGAATTGCGTTCCGCCGTTTGGCGCAACCAGAACAGCCCATCGGCAACAGTGAATATGGGATTATCGCGTAACTCTTCCTCTGCATATTCACCGATCAAGAAAGTTGTAGCTTGCCAACTGGCCAGAAACAACGCCAAGCGTTGAATGAAAGATTGCAAGTCCATATCGCTTTGCGGCTTGCGCACCATAGTGCGGAAGGAATCCACAACCACGACCGCAGGGTTAGCCTTTTCAACTTCTTTGGTGATTTCCTCCAAGACCGCGCCCAGGTCCTTCTCTAAAACAACCTGGCTCAGGTTGATAAAGCGGATGGAATCCGGCAGCTTGGCCGGATCGAAGAATGTGTACTGTTGCTGGTATCGCAACATTTTTATGGCTGATTCGCCCAGGACTGTAAAGTAAAGTGCAGGACGCTCCGGGGTAGCATTGGTAAACACGAACTGGTGAGCCAGCGTCGTCTTGCCGCTTCCGGGGGCTCCCGCGATGATGTTAAACGAGAATTCGGGGAGGCCGCCGCCGACGATTTCGTCGAGGCCCGGAACTCCGGTGGGTAGTTTGTTGATCTTCACTTTGTCTTGGGTGCTCACACTTTTCTCCCGTTCTCGGAATTTGAATCATCGAAAGCTGCATCTGGCCACTTAACTCGCAGCAGGCTTAACGTTAAAGCTTCGCCAAGAAAGAGAAGGAGCAGGCCGAGTAAGCGGGTGATCAGAATGATCCCTCCCTCACCAGTCCGATCTTCGCCAGCGTGATTCTTCTCAATGTTGCTTTTGGGCTCAAACTCGACAAGGCCCCGTAAAGATCCATCCGCTGCAACCTGCACCGCCCAAAGATCGGGAGCTTCCGACTTTGCTTGCGTTAAAGCGCGGAAAGCGAGGGACTCAAAAGCCGCGACTCCCGCAAATGCACAAATACCCTGGCGCAGCTTCTCATAGACGCGAAGGGTTGCGGACTCCAAAGGCTCGGAGGTCTTGCCCGCAACGGCTTCGTAAGCAAGAAGACGGTGGGCCAAATCTCGCATTCTTGGGGGAGTCGTCATGTTCAACCGTGCATCGTTCCATGGAGCAGATTTCGATAATCGTTGCACACTTCGCTGGGGCCAATGCGGCGATTCCGCCTCTTCTTGAAACGCCTCCGCGTTTGGGTGTTCGCATCCAGAGCCGCTCTGGATCGAGCACTGGCGGATCTCAATTCATGTAGCGATTCGTTTCTGGGTCAGGTCCGTCTTCCTGCGAGCCGCCAGCCTTGCTTCGAATAAGTGTAAAAACGTCCAATACCGTGGCAATACTGCGCAAGTTTCCGGCAACACTCACGAGTCCATCTCCCATGCCGGGGTGTTTCTCCGCCAGGGATTCAATACGCTCGCTCACGCTCCTCAGTCGGTCAATTTCCAGCAGAAGGTTTTCGAAACCTACAGCCATTGCCGGCCCATCCGCTGCCGAGTCTGTCATGTCCGCTGTGGGGGTAGCCGACACTGTCCTGATGTCAGCCTGAAGGCGTATATCTTCTATCAAACGCAGCGTAGTTGCCTCGCCAAGGAAGGTCAGAAACAGCCCGAGCAGTTGCGCAATCAGAATGATTCCGGCCTCGCCGTCCTCATCCGCGTCCGTCGGGGATTCAACTTCGCCAAGACCGCGCAAACCTCCATCCGCCGTTACCTGGACCGCGCTGAGCCGGGGAGATTCCGACTTGGCCAGAGCCAAAGCACGAGAAGCGAGCGCCTGAAAACCGTCAACTCCCACGGGTGCGCCGAGTTGTCGGCGCAGCCTCTCATACACCCGCACAGTCGCAGGTTCGGTATGAAGCGTGGTCGTAGTTGCATCGGCTTCGGAAGCAACGAGGCTACGGGCCAATTCACGCGTCTTATGGGGAGGAAGCATCGGTTCCGTTCTCTCCTTATGCTCTATGCCATTGCCTTGAGTCTAAATCGGTTATCTCTGCGACACTGGCATGGCGATTGTTTCTGTGATGAGATCCCCGCCGGGATTCATGGTGCTCAATTTGACGTCATACGGTCCAAGGGTACTTGAAACATCTCTGGAATGATGAGCAAACTTGAACGGATTGCCCCGCCGCCAGAGGAATCCCATGGTGAAGATTGATTGAAGTGTGAAACCGCGCAGGGTGCAACGGGTTCCTTCCGATTTATACGGCCGGCTACAGGTGGAACGAAGAAAACGCAGGTCTGGCGCTTACGGCCGGCGGGATCGCGGGAATTCTCACCCAAACGCAGACGGGCGGGCTGACTTTCTGTGATCAAAGCGGGCGCCGGTCGGAGTTGCCCTGACTGTCGGATATGGAAAACATCATTCATCGTCAGGGTGACGCTGGATTACTTTCGCGCAGTCGAAACACCACCACCGGAAGGCGGCTTCCGGGCACGCTCGTTGAAGACTCTCTCTTCAAGCGGATCGCGAAGCGAGTTGTAAGCGATCCTGAGCAACTCAGCGTCCACAGTATCTCCACTGAGTTCCCAAATCATCGCGCCACCCAGGTGTTGATGTGCGGCATAGCTGGCCTTGAAGCGAATGGAGACGGGATCTTCATAGGTCCAGAAAGTCCAGCCATCGAAAAGCCAGGGCTCCTGCGAGCGTTCCTCTCTATAAGCGGAGAAGTTAACTGCGACGCTTCGAATATGGTTGTAGGCGCGATCTTCTGTGACCGCATGCCCTATCTGAAAGAGACCGTCATTAATAATCTCGACGTCGGTCCAACTGTAGCCATAGAAAGGCAGGCCCATGAGCAGTTTTTCTCGAGGCACACCCGCGGCCTCGTAGCTGGCGATACTGTGCTCGATATTGTGGGAATCCTGTGGGTCTGCGGAGAAAAGGGGCGCCAGGAATCCGGTTGTTGGACTCCACGGGCCAACGTAATCGTAGCTCATAATGCCCACTTGATCGACGAGAGGAGCAATGGCCGCGAAGTCTGTGCCGGACAACGTCTGCGGTGATTCATCCACGGCGATCGCCAGGCGCAAACCGGGGCGCACGCCGCTCATCTGACGGCGGAACTCTTCTAACAATGCGCGAAAGTCGGCCGCGTCCTTTTCTTGTGGAGATTCCCAGTCGATGTCGAATCCGTCGAAGATTCCAGGCTTGTCGATTCCGGGTGCGAAATGGCCACGGAGGAATAGATCGATACAAGAGGCAACAAAGGCTCGTTGGTTTCCAGCCTGCGCATCCTGTGCAAAATCCTGTGCAGCGCCCTCAAGCGAAATCAAAATCTTCAAGTGCGGATAAAGCCGCTTCAGTTCCTCAAGTTGGTGAAAGTAGCCGCGGAACGAAGATGTAGGGTCGTCTGCTTTGCCGTTGACGCTAGTCTGCCGAGTGAACCTGGCTCCCAGATCGGCGTCTGGATCGGCTAGCGAGCAGTGGCCGTCGTGGACGGACCCCGCCGCATAGTTGATCTGGTTGAGCCATTCAGCGGATCCATTGGAGACGAGCGCTTTCACATAGTAAGGTTGTGCGAAGTAGAGACCCCACTGAGGGAAGTATCCGACCAGCAAGGGAACTGGCGCAGGCGATTCAGGATTCTGTGCACTGCTGTGCACGAAGCAAGACAGGAGAATAGCGGCAGCGAAGAAAATCTGGAAGCGAGTTGCAGTGTCGATTGATTTCATTCGAGTCCGGCTAACTTCGACGAGCACCGATTGGCTTGCCCCACGTCGCTTTCAATTAATCCTTTGTGTTCTGGTATGTTTGTGGGCAACTCGTCAGTAGAGGAGTCAGTGAGGCAAACGGTGCACAGTTCTCCATTTCGATGCAGCTGATTTCGCATGGTCTGGACAGAGAGCACGAAAGCCCACGGCCGACTGTGGGCCTTTGTCGTTAAGAACCAGGCTTCAGAACTACGGGCGACTTGGCTTCGATTCCTCCTTGGGAGTCGAATGTTGCTGCGGTGCCGCGTGCTGTTGGGGAACCGCGTGCTGCTGCGGCGCGGCACGTTTCGCCGGAGCCTCGCGGGCTTGAGCCATTGCGATGGGCGCAGATCTTTGTTCCGGTCTGGCTTCAGTCTTAGCCCTGGCCGGTGCTGGTCTTTCTTCCGGTCTGGCTTCAGTCTTAGCCCTAGCCGGTGCTGGTCTTTCTTCCGGTCTGGCTTCAGTCTTAGCCCTAGCCGGTGCTGGTCGTTCTTCTGGTCTGGCTTCAGTCTTAGCCCTGGCCGGTGCTGGTCGTTCTTCTGGTCTGGCTTCAGTCTTAGCCCTGGCCGGTGCTGGTCGTTCTTCTGGTCTGGCTTCAGTCTTAGCTCTGGCCGGTGCTGGTCGTTCTGCTGCTCTGGCTTCTGTCTTAGCTCTGGCCGGCGCAGATCTTTGTTCCGGTCTGGCTTCTGTCCTGGCCGTAGACGCAGTGTGAGTTTCCCCGCCGAGAGGCTTGGCGGCAACTACGGTTCGCGGATGTCCGCCGTTCGCCTTGGCATAGGAGGTCTTGTCGGCCCGCACAGTCTGCTGGTGTTGCGTCTGGACCTTGGTCGGAGCCGTGTGCTGGTCGCGATCGGCAACCCGTTCCTCAGGCGTGGCGACGTGTTGAACCCCGCCTGGCCCGCCGTTATAGGAAACGCGGCTGCGGGCGCCGATGGTGTTTCTCTCGACAATTGTCCGGTCGTTGTAAGTGGTGTGGATGACGCTCTCATTCACACGCATGACCGCGGTGTTGTAGGCAAATTCATTGCCGCGCCATTCTCCCCCGGAAAAACCGATGCCGCCATACCCGTAGCCGTAGTCCACTCCGCCGTAGTAGCCGACGTGCCGGCCCCAGTAGCCGCCGTGGAACCTGTAGCGACCACCAAACCACCCCCAATAGGGAGGCGTCCACAAGGCAGCTTCATAGGGAGCCGGAACCCATGTGCCGGGAACCCAGTAGTAGTCGTCGTCGCCATAGGCCCAGTAGCCGGGTGTCCAAATCAGGTTGGGCTGGGGACAGAAGGGCTGTTCGTAGATAGGCAGTTCGGGTGGAGCGAAACTGACACTGATCGCGATCTGTGCATGCGAAAAAGCTGGAAGGAGTGAGAAGAGCAGCGCCAGTAAAAGGCAACGCGCCGAGTGGAATGGTCGCATGAGAAGTACCTCCTTGTTCTTTCGTGCCTGCCCCGAGGAGAGAATTGACTTACGCTGGACGGAGCGAGAGCTTGGATACAACGCGGCAAGATTATCCCGTGCCACTAGGAAGGTCTGGTCAAATCTACACAGAGAGGACTCTCTGCGGAGCACGCAACGAATTGGTGTGGGTTTAAACAAACCATCAAAGACAAGTACGTCATCGACGTAGACACGCAAATGCCTTCGCTGTATTCCTTATCTGCTCCGCGTCTGCACTTAGAGAGTGCTCAGACGCTCAAGACGCGGCTTGCAGCGTGGTCTTCAACAGACTGGACGGGGAACTTCAACGGAGCGGATTGCACGCTATTGTCGCGAGCTCGCATGAAGGAGCGCATATAAGACTGTGCCACCCGGTTCCAGACCATGGGCCGTGAATAGAAGTAAGCGCGCTTGCGCATTGCCTGGCGAGCCGCATGGTTATCGAGAAGTTCAATTGCCGCAGTTGCTATGGACTCCGGGTCCTCAAAGGGGACTAGTGCTCCACGCCCATCGTCCAGGAGTTCGGCCGCGTGCCAATATGGGGTGGAAATGATCGCCTTCCCCGCACCCAGAGCATACGCAAGGGTCCCCGAAACAGCCTGTGCCTCGTGACAGTAAGGCGTGATGTAAATGTCTGCTGAACCAACCAGCACTGCCATTTCCTGAGGGCTGACGAACCGGTTGTGGAAGATTACCTGTCTCTCAACTCCCAGTTCCTTGGCTAATGCCTGCAACTGATCCCGATAACGATCACCCTCGCGAGCCTTGATGTGTGGGTGAGTAGCGCCTGCGATCAGGTAGACAACGTTGGGGTGCCGGGACAGGATGTGCGGTAGGGCTTGAATCACGCTCTCAAATCCCTTGTTGGGTGAGAGAAGACCAAACGTGAGTAATACAGCCTTTCCCCCTATTGAGAGTAAGTTCTTGTAGATATCCGGTTCCACGAAGGGCAAATCGGGAATGCCATGGGGGATCAGGTCGATCTTTTCGCGTGAAACTCCAAATACATCTCGCAGAACGCAAGAGGAGTACTCGCTCATAACAACAAGACGCTCGGAGAGCGCAGCAACTTGCTGCATGACGATTCGTTGATCGAGATCTGGCTGACGAAGTACGGTATGGAGCGTTGTGACCACCGGCATGGTGAGATGCTTAAGCAACTCCAGTACATAGCTCCCGGCATCTCCCCCATAGATTCCATACTCGTGCTGTAAGCACACTAAATCGACATTGCTGGCATTCAGAAGCTTGGCGATTGCCCTGTAGGAAGATAGGTCGCGTTCGGCGATCTCGAATCGCACCCGCTTCGGGTACACATACGACGATTGGGGATCATTAACGGCTGCTACCCACAATCCGGCAGCTCCGTACTCAGCAGTGATCGCATCGCACAAATCAGTCGTAAAGGTTGCAATTCCGCATTGTCGAGGAAGGTAATTCCCGATGACCACTATCCGCATAGAATGCGACCGAGGGGAAATGACCTGGAGAGATAATGTGGGCTTTGTCTCATACACCGAAGGCCGTGTCTCGCGGCGCATCTGGGTGTTCGGTTGGGAATTCGCTGAAACGCTCGGTGCGGACATTCAAGGCTCCTGACAGAAAGATTTGAGCGACAGCAGTCTCAGTTGCGATCCTACAAACAAGGTTCAGTGGCGACGCGCACGACTCACTGCCGGAGCTTCACTCATGGCGTAAGCCAAAAGGAAAAGTGCTGCACCGATACCCGCCCGTGGCTTCTCATCCACACCAGTGGCGCGTATGGATTCCACTACGCGCGAGCTCTCTCTTTCGGCTGCGACCAAGTGGAAGCAACGCATTAATACGAAGCACCCGACTGCGGACAGAAATAAGTCCAACATAACAGCACCGAGTTTACGAATACGACGAACGAGGCTGGTCATCTTCTTCTGACCCTACTCGAATCAGGAATGGATGGATGTGCATTTTTGCACGCTGAGTGAGGGACTCTTATATGGATCTGGTCACGAAAGGAAGCTTAGAGGCGGCGGCAGTGAAGAAGGGGTGCTGCCTTCAGGAGGAGGTTGCCGAATGACCAGGCATCGCTGCCGCCGCTCTTGGGGTAGGCACCTTCAGGTATCCTGCCCCTACCACGTCATCATTGCTGTGCAATATTGCTCAGGGACTAACGCGATCATTGACATTTATTCGGATTGCCACCTCTCCCAACGAGTTTCCTGCGGCCAAGAACTTCGGCGCTCGGAAAAGTCTCTCCAAACTGGCTTGAAGGCACCGGCTGGCCGAAATAATATCCAAACGCTTCGTCGCAATCATGCGCCCACAGAAACTCAAGATCTTTAATAGTTTCAACACCCTCGGCAATGACCCGCAGGTTCAGGTCTTGGCCCATCTCGATAATTGTGCTCACTTTGGTCGTCTCGTCGGGATTACCGGCGATTCTGCTAATGAACCTTCGGTCGATCTTAAGGGCATCGAGGGGTAACTCCCGCAAAGTAGTTAGGCTGGAGTAGCCGGTGCCAAAGTTATCGGCCGAGACCTTCACCCCTCCGTCCCTCAGAACCTTCAGGGTAGCTGTCGTTTGTTGAGGGCGCTTCAGCAAAGCACTCTCGGCAATGTCCAGTTCCAGCGATCCCGGATTCAGTCCGGTTGCATTGAGAATTTCGAAAAGACCGTCCAGAAAGTGATCGTCCTGCAGCTGGATTTCTGAGATGTTGACGGCCACTGTCCGCACGGGCATACCCACATCCACCCAGGCTCGGGTCTGTTTGCACGCTTCACGCAGGACCCAGGCGCCGATAGATAAAATCAGGCCGGATTTCTCTGCGATTGGAATGAACTGTGACGGAGGAACCGGTCCCCGCGTGGGATGGCTCCAGCGGGACAGCGCCTCTGCCCCTACGATTGACCCGGTCTTGAGATCGATCTTGGGCTGGTAGTGCAGTGTGAATTCTTTCCGATCAAGGGCATGCCGTAGGTCCTTCTCGATGGATTGGCACTCCACGGCTTCCACCATCATCTCTGGCTTGAAGAACTCGTAGTTCTGCCTCCCGTTCTTCTTGGCGTGATACATCGCGGTGTCTGCATTCTTGATAAGTGTTTCCGCGTCCTTTCCGTCGCCTGGATAGACGCTCACACCAATGCTCGTCGTGACGTAAATCTCGTGCTGGTTGATGGAATGAACACCCGCAACTGTCTTCAATAACCTTTCCACCGCAGTGATTGCATCTTCCGGTCGTTTCAATTCCTGGAGAACTACGATAAATTCATCGCCTCCATGGCGGCTGACCGAGTCCGGGGAGCGTACGGACTCCAGCAGGCGTCTTGCGACGGATTGAAGAACCTTGTCTCCAATGAGATGTCCGAGGGAATCGTTGATGTGTTTAAATCCGTCCAAATCCAGGAACAATACCGCGGCCTGGCATCTTTGCCGCCGCGCAAGAGAAATCGCCTGGGTAACCCTGTCAATTAAGAGCATTCGATTGGGCAACCCGGTGAGAAAGTCGTGCTGGGCGGAACGGGTTAACTCCTCCTCCAATGTTCGCGTGGCGCTCACGTCGCGGAACACGATGACCGCTCCAGTAACCACCCCTTCGCGGTCGTGGATGGGAGCGACTGAGTCTTCGATGAACACTTCATGTCCGTCACGGCGGATAAGGACACTGTTCAAGGGCAAGTTCCCCATCCGATTTTGCGACGCTGCCTTTGCCATCGGATCAAGGATGGCTTTGCGGGTAAGGGCGTCCACGATCCGGACACACTCGGTCATCACCTGCCCGGCCGCATCTTGCATCGACCATCCTGTCATGCTTTCCGCGACACGGTTCAGAAAGGTGATCTTGCCCGATGTGTCCGTACAAACTACCGCATCGCCAATACAGTCGAGCGTGACCTGAGCACGTTCCTTTTCAATGAACTGGATTTCTTCGATTTTCTTGCGCTCAGCCGAATTGAGAAGGGCGCGCACCAACTCGCGCGGCTCGATCTGGCTCTTGATTAGATAATCTTGCGCGCCTTCTTTAATCGCTTGAGCCGCAATTGCCTCGTCATCGATCCCTGACAACAACACAATCGAGACCCGAGGCGAAACTGCGCGAACCTGCCTAACCGCTTCCAATCCATGTGGATCGACCAATCCAAGGTCCAGCAGGATAATGTCAACCGAGTGGCCAGCGAGATAGTTCTTGGCGTCGCTCAAAGATCTAACATCGGTTAACTCAAAGATATGCGAATCCGGGCCCCTAAGCATCTCGCAAATCACGCGGGCTTCGTCGGGGTCATCTTCGATTAGAAGAATTGTCTTGGCTGGTCGATTTTCCATTCAGTTACACCTCGGCCGGCAATCCTTACTCTCCGGAGTTCAGAAACCGTAGATACGCGCCTCTTGCGCCTCACGCAATCATCTACTGAGATCCTCTCAAATCGCGCCGCTATGGGCTGGTCACTTCTGCACAGGGCTGCAGGAAACAACGAGAGCCAGACTGAGCCGTATCCTTCCGTGTGGTCGAGCAAGAGTAAGAGATCTCTGATAGCGACTCATGGCCCAAAAACTAAGTCCGCCTATTGTTGGTTCTTGAGTCACTCGATTCAGAAGGCACAAATCAAGCAGAGGAGCGACGGGGATTACCTAATTACGTTCGCTCCCGGTACAAAGGACACAGCAGGCTATATCAACCTGAGCGATTCTGAACAGTCTTGCTCTGCCTTCGCACTCCACAATTCTTATAAAGAAACAGCTGCCACCACAATGTCCTCCTTGCTGTTGAGGGCATCCGGTGTAAAGGAGAACGCCATTTTCTACCACTTGACAAATACCCAGTGCATTGTTGGGAGCTTTGCTCTCATCCTTATCATCATCTTTGCCACAGCGGCACTACTTGACTACCGTTGGAGCAAAGCGGCTTCGCCTCGCGATCTTAGTACTAACCACAAGCCTAACTCCTTCCTGCAAAGCTAGAGCCGCGATGACAAAGATGGGGCGAGCTAATGTTGTGTACGCTCACCGGGTTGCAGGTTCACCTATAAATTGCTGGAATCTGCTGGGCTATATTGTTGATTATGTTTATAATCAGCGGCTTAATTGATGCCTGAATCCCAACGGCCTCTAGCTGTTGCTCCTGAGTGAATGTATGTCCCTAAGTCATTCCGTATCGCGAGCTTCGCATTCTCATTCCTCGAACACGACTGGCGTCCCTTCTTTGACCAGGTCGGCGACCCTCGTGGCGTCCCAGTTTGTCATCCGCACGCATCCGTGAGACTCGGAATGCCCGATCTCTCCCGGTTCGGGCGTGCCGTGTATCCCGTAGTGCGGATGATTGAGCCCAATCCAGACGACACCCACCGGATTGTTCGGGCCCGCTGCGATCTTTGCCTTGGCATTAGCAGGATCGGCGTCCCAGAACAAGTCGGGGTTGTAGTTGTAGGTTGGATTTCGCACCACCGAAGTGACGAACCAGTTCCCGAGAGGGAGCGGGTCGTGTTCACTGCCACTCGTCACCGGGGCGTAAAAGATGATCTGACCTTCTCGGCTGTACACCTTCAGAACCGATGCCTTTTTTGAGACAACGACCTTGACGCCCTCAGCCTGGGCTGGCGTAGTCCTGCCATTCTGGCCCGAGGCCGGTGTGCGTTTGGCGTCTGCTTCCTCGACCCGCGCAGCATCAGACACAGACAGCGGGGCACCTAGTACGTTGGGGACACGGATCTGCTCGCCGGAAGTGAACTTGGCTCGGGGGTTCAGGCGCTGCAGCAGGGCCGGTGCCGAGTGAAACTTCTCGCCGAGCTCTTCCAGTAAGGATGTGTAGTAGAGGCCCGGTAGTTTAGACTGCTCCGTCGCGTCTTCCGGAATCTTCTCGACAAAGGGTCCCGCGAGATCTTCCGCAGTAATCGTATAGAGCACGATCGGTTTAACCACACCGGCGCCTAGCGCCTTGAGCAACGCGTTCCGGTTTCGGACGCCTGGAGCAAGCCCGCGCGCGGTCTGGAACGCAGCCAGGGCCTCGCGGCTGTTCTTTCCGCCCTTCCCGTCAATCTCACCCGACGAGAAGTTGGCTCGATCGAGAAGGACCTGCATTTCGAGTTCTGTTTGCCCAGCTGACCGAGTTGACGGCGCCGTTCGGGTAGCTGCGATCGAGTTGGGAGTGCCGAGAATGATCGTCGCGCTTGCAACGAGACACGAGAGGGTCATATGTGTGAATGTCATGGCGCCTTCTGAATCGACAGTGTGACTTCTTCGAGTTACAAAGTTGAGAACCCAAATGACGAGAATCTAAACGATTGCGAGTCCGCGCGTCTGTTCAACACCGCTCACATCAGGCAAACCCAAATCGCATGTGGTCCGTTTTGCTCAGACGAGTATGATCCACGTCTCTACGCTGATTAGCCTGGGGTGCTCGATGAACGCCCCACAATAGCGGGGAGAGCTTATGACAGGGTTTAAGCTTGCGGTACTAGCGGGTATTGCTGGATGCTTTATGATGGCAACCGCTCCGAAAGGAGCGGCTCAGGTTGCTGTGGAAATTGGAGTTGCGCCCGATTGTCCCTACGGCTACTATGACGCCGCTCCTTATGAATGTGCGCCCTACGGCTACTACGGCCCGGAATGGTTTACGGGTGGTGTCTTCATTGGCACTGGCCCGTGGTTTCATGGCCCTGAAAACTTCCGCGGCCACGTAAATAGCCGTCTCCATCCAGAACACGGCTATACCGGCCCAAAGCCACAACGTGGCGAGAAACCCGAGCCTTCAAAGCGGCTCGATAAGGTGGCCCACTTCAAAGGAAATGAAGTGCGCGATGGACACGGCCACGTAGCCGGGAAAAAACCATAAGAGCAGCCATGCGAATCGTTCAATAACTGGCGGAAACTTGTTCCGGGCGAATTGTCAGTGATTTCCGATGGTTCTTCAGGTTGTTGTCGGAAGGAGGTTCGTTCAAGAGATGCAGAGAGACACTTCCAGCAATACATTACGTGAGGTGACTGAAGCCTAGGGTCAGAACCCAAGGTTGCCCCGGCAGAGAAGATTCAACCGCATGGGACGCTACAACCTCCTTTCACGTTGTGACGTGTCCCTCGACCCGATGTGCATGGTGGCAATGCTTCTAGTGGAGCGACGACTTTATCGCCCAAGGAGCCCGGTCTAACCGGTAGCGCGATAGCCTTTATCCAGTACCCACACTTCACCGCGACGACCCAGGAAATGCGCCTGGGCCGTCGTTGTCTGGAGGAACTGAGGCCGTGGCGGTCTTTGCCTTCAACATCAAATTGCCAGGTGACCCTCACGGAAAGCTCCGGTCCACATAGGCTCCAACGTGTCCGCCTTTGAACCCTTTGTTCTTCAGATGTCGGCTGCAGCGAATTCAAGTCGTCCGCTGTGGCCACGCCTATGTAAGTCAAAGTTAAGAGAAAATCACAAGATTTCGCTCTGCCACCTCTACGAGCTCCTGGCCTCAAAGGTAAATCGGCGTCTGACGGGCACCCCCAGAAACTCGGTACAACTTCGGTGCAAATTAGTGGTGTTAGATTAGCTCTCTTCACACAATTGCCCCAACCAACCACCCGATGCCGGCGGTCATCGCCATCGCCAAGCCGCCCCAGAACGTGACACGAATTGCGCCCATCATCACTCTTGCGCCACCCGCGCGTGCGGCCAGGCCGCCCATTAGAGCGAGGACTGCCAGCGATGATAGAGAGACGATGGGAATTAATCGGGCTTCTGGCGCAATCGCAGTGACTATGAGTGGCATCATCGCCCCAACGGCAAAGCTACATGCAGCCGAAAGGGAAGCCTGCAATGGGCGTGCGCGAAACTTCTCTGAGATACCGAGTTCATCGCGGGCGTATGCGCCCAATTCATCATAGGCAATCAACTGCTGCGCGACTTGATTTGCGAGTCGCGGTTCAATTCCACGGGCCACATAAATTGCAGTTAGCGCCTGGCGTTCACCTTTGTTGTCCTGCTTGAGTTTTGTACGCTCGAGGGCCAGTTCTGCCTCTTCGGTGTCGGCCTGCGAGTGCACCGAAACGTACTCGCTTGCGGCCATGGACATCCCTCCGGAGACAAGGCCGGCGATCCCAGCGACCAGGATGCTGCGGTGAGTTCCATGCGCCGCCGCAACACCGATCAGCAGACTCGATGTTGAAACGATGCCATCGTTTGCGCCCAATACCGCAGCCCTGAGAAGCCCGATGCCGCCGGTCCGATGCAGCCTTCTGCTCCGCACTGGCATCTTGAATCGCTTCTGGACGAGGAACTTCTGAAAGCGTCTAAGTGCGTTCCTTTTGACCGGACGGCCATGGGACTCCATGGAACTGCCTAATGGCGTGATTGATTTCTTCTGTCCTAAATCCATTTCATCCTCAGCAGCCAAACCTTGACGCCTTGCGTGAGGCCCGTGTAGGAAAGGAGCGTCAGCAGGAGAATTGGCCAATACATCGCAGGCAGGTGCGTGAGGCCGAGTGAAGAGGCAGTGGAGAATACGGCAGCCACGCTCCGAAAACCATGATGGTCAATGTCGTGATCACCAACGGCCAGCTTGCACGGCTCTGGAAGAAGGGGATCTTGTTCGTGCGAATGATATGAATGACCAGCGTCTGGGTCATGATGGACTCAACGAACCAGCCGGTCTGAAAGAGCGGAGCGTGGGGCGGATCCCAGCACTTGAATAGATGAAGCATGACGAAGAAGGTCGTGTAGTCGAAGATCGAGCTGATCGGTCCGATGCAGAGAATGAATCGCTTGATCTCACCGATATTCCAGGGCCGCGGACGCGCGACCAGTTCGTCGTCCACATCATCGTTCGGGATTGGAACCTGCGAGAAGTCGTAGAGCATGTTGTTGGTCAGAATCTGAATCGGGGCCATGGGAAGGAATGGCAGAAAGGCGCTCGCCCCCAGCACGCTAAACATGTTTCCAAAGTTGGAACTGGCTCCCATGCGGATGTATTTGATGATGTTGGCGAAGACTTTTCGTCCCTCGATGACGCCCCCTTCGAGCACCATCAGGTCCTTCTGCAACAGAATCAGGTCGGCCGACTCCTTCGCGATGTCGGCCGCGGTATCGACCGATATGCCAATGTCTGCAGCCCGCAGTGCGGGAGAATCGTTGATCCCATCGCCCAAAAATCCGACCACGTGACCTTTGCTGCGCAGTACGCGAACGATTCGTTGCTTGTGCGCAGGCGAGAGCCGTGCGAAAAGCGTCGTCTTCTCTGACGCCTCTTCCAGTTCGGTATCCGACATCTTTTCGACGTCATCGCCCAATAGCATCGGGTCGGCAAGAAGCCCGACATCACGGCAAACTTTGCGGCTGATCAGGTCGTTGTCGCCGGTGAGGATCTTCACGACCACGCCATGTTTGTGCAGCGCTTCAATCGCGGTTGCAGCGGTGGGCTTCGGAGGGTCGAGGAATGCAACATATCCCTTCAGCACAAGATCGTGTTCATCTTCCTTCGAGCAGGAATTTTTCCCAGGCAATTCCTTAATCGCAACGGCCAAGACCCGAAACCCATCGTTGCTCAGACTTGCATACTGGTCCTTCAACCCTTTCATCAATGTGGGATCCATGGGTGATAGCTTCCCGTCAAGCTCAAATTGCGTGCATTGATGGAAGATCTCTTCCGGAGCACCCTTGGTCAGCAGGATTGCCTTGCCCTCAGGATTCTCGACAAGTACCGACATCATCCGCCGGGTGAAATCGAATGGAATTTCGTCGAGTTTCTTGTACTTTTCAATCAGGGCCTGCTCATGGAAATCCGAGCTATTCAATATCGCCTATCCAGCAGATTCTTCAGGCCCGTCTGAAAATGGCTGATGAGATAGCCATCCCTGAGCACTTCATCCGTCTCCCTGCCGGCGACATTACAGTGCCGTTGCAGGACGACCCGATCTTCGGTGAGCGTGCCAGTCTTATCGGTACAGAGTACGTCCATCCCGCCAAAGTTCTGAATGGCATCGAGATGTTTAACGATTACCTTCTTGCGGCTCATGGCAAGCGCACCCTTGGCCAGGCAGACGGAAACAATCATTGGAAGCATCTCCGGGGTCAGGCCTACGGCTACGGCCGTCGCGAAGAAGAATGCTCCTTTCCAGTCATGCTTGGTAAACCCATTGATGAAGAAGACGAGGGGCACCATGACCGCCATGAGTTGCATCATGAGCCATGTGAAGCGGCTCAGGCCCTGGTCAAAGCTTGTTGGCGTTCCTTCCTGCGTAATGGAACTTGCCATTGTGCCGAGATAAGTACGAACTCCCGTTACGACAACGACCGCTGTCGCCGTGCCACTTTGAACACTGGTGCCCATGAAGCATGTGTTCTTGAGCTCGACCGGAGAATTCGCGGCTTGTGGGTCGGCATCGTGAAACTTCTCGACCGGGAGCGACTCTCCGGTCAGCGTACCCTGGCTCACGAATAGATCCTTCGCGGACAGAATCCGCACATCGCCTGGAATCATGTCCCCCGCGGATAGATCGATGATGTCGCCAGGAACGAGGTCGCGAAGCGGGATCTCCTGCGGCTTGGCGTCCCGCACCACTGTGGCGGTTACGTGGATCATCGCCTTTAGCTTCGCCGCGGCAGCGCCTGCACGAGCCTCCTGCAGGAATCGGAGCGTAACGCTCAGCATGATCATGCCGGCCATGACGCTTCCGGCGCGTAAATCGCCAGTAGCAAAGGAGATCGACGATAGAACCGCCAACAAAATGACCAGAGGGTTTCGAATGATGATCAGCAGACTGAGGAATCAGCCGCGCTGCCGCTCTTGCGCAACTTCATTCGGCCCCACTGTGCGCGCTCTCGATTCGGCCTCGCTTTGAGTGAGACCAACAGAGGTCGTCTGCAATGAGCGAAGCAGGTCATCCCCGTCTTTCCCCGCCGCTTCGAGGACAGCAGGGGAGACGCGAATGTTATGTTGCTTCGCCTTTGCGGGGATTTGTGACTCGTCTAGGGCGGGAAGGATTGCTGCAGCGCTGTGAGCGCCGGGGTTCACCTTTGCTGAGGAGTTCTCAACCGCGGGCTTCGAATCCGGTGTCCCCATCAGATCCCTTCCCGGATCAGGCCCCGAACTCGGAGCCGAGATTGAAAGCTGACGCCGACAAAGACCACTGGGAGGCCGTCGACAGGATGACCGCATAGACCAACCCTGACTATCGATTGCACTTCCAGGCTATTCGCACCGTTGTAGCGATTTTCCCCGCTTCAATATCCAGCTAATCGCTGTTCCAGCCGCAATGCCAGCCAAAAATGATATTGCGACGGCTTCAAACGGATGCCGTTCGAAGCGCCTATTTGTGTTGTAGAGAAGTTCCCTCGCCGCGCCGGCTCCGTCTCTTACCACGCGCCGGGCTGCTATGACACTGTCGTCCATCGCATCGGCGACAGCCGATGCCGCCCGGCTAGCCTTGTGCGTCGTATCGTCAATCTGTTGTCCCACGTGTTCGAATACTGATTGCTCCATTGGCTGATAACCTCGCTCGTCCGTCAGTTTGAAAGTGATTTGTCTATTTTTCGAAGACTCGTCCAATCTCGTCACCAACTCTTGAGTCCCTCAAGTAGTCTTCTCGAGTTTCGCCATCTTCTGAACCGGGAGCCGGTGGTACCTGCTCTGCACGACACATGCATCCGATAGTCGGCTCGGCTGCATCCGCGTGGAATATCCGTTCTTTCGCATTGGTGGACTACTGGTTGAGATTAGGGTGGTGATGATGGTGCCGATGATGGTGATGGTGGTTCACGACCACGACAACCTGTCCTTGCGCCGCATAAGGCGCAGCAAAGCAGAGAAGGAGAACGAGACCGATCCAGAACTTGTTCATGCCCTATTGTGACGTGAGACTGCGCAATCTGTTGAGCAACTTTGACCTACACGCAAGTCGCGGCTCTATGAAACGACGTTCTGAACCTGTAGATAATTCCGCTCGTCTAAGGCCTCAATGACTCACCCACGAGCGATCTCATTCAATGGAGCATTATACTTTCTCGAGACGGATCGCCGGTTCGATTGAATGAAGTGCAACTTTGACGCGCCTGCCGTTACGAACAGACTCCGTCAGTCGAGATTCCTGCATCTCTTTCTTGACTCGGGCGATGATCTCGCTTGCAAGCTGTATTCGGCCAGTTTTCCTCACTGTGAATTCCTTTCATGTCGGTTTGCAGATCAATTTCATGTCTGATCGGACTCCGGGAACCGCTCCGCCTTCGCGCGATTAGGGACTACCGCCTTGCGGCCACGTTAGGGCTCGCCTTTCATCAGAGAGCAGCGCCGCCTCAACAGACCGGACGGCTTCGCGGTGTGCTCCGGTCACTTTGTGAGCCGGGTTTCGCCGGCACGACATTTCATTTCGTATGTCCATCGAGGGCTGCAGGAGCCTGGATCGACCATAGCCATGTCCATGACACAGTTTTCCGCACGAATCATCCTATAACCGCGTCTTGCGGATGCATGGTCATAACGGACCGTCGAAACTCCGCTCATTGGAACAAACAGCCCAAATCAACCTGAAGGAGTAGATTCTGCGCCGGTCCGTCATTTCCTTGTCCCGGTGAAGCAGTTCGGCATAGATCAACCGGCTGTAGATCGAGTGCTCTCATCTACACGGCCTGAATTCAGTAGACGGCGGCGAGCGATATTGCACAGTATGGGAGTGTGCACTCTCGTACTGGTCAACCAAAGAGCCCAAACGTGAGAAGGACGTGCTTGCCCTGGCAAGCGAAGCGATTCTTATAAAGGTCCGGTTGCTCAAAAGGCAAGTCGGGGATGCCATGAGGAATCAGGTTGATCTTCCCGGCCGGGACCTTGAAGACCTCCTGCAGGATACGCGAAGAGTGTTGGCTCATGACGATGAGCCGCTCGGAGCTTGCGGCAATCTTGTGCATTACAACCCGTTGGTCCAGATTCGGTTCGCGAAGCACCGTATGCAGCGTTGTGATGACCGGCATCTTTAGGTGCTTCAGCAACTCAATAATGTAGTTCCCGGATTTGCCTCCGAAGATTCCGTATTCATGCTGTAAGCAAGCCAAATCGACCTTTTCCGCATTCAAGAATTCGGCGGCCGCTCTGTAGGACGCGAGATCGCCTTCGCTGATCTCAAATCGCACTCGCTCGGGCTACAGGTAGGATGATTGCCCGTCGTTGATTGCCACAACCAATAGTTGGGCAGCTCCGTATTCGGCAGCAACCGCATTGCACAAATCTGTCGTGAAGGTTGCAATTCCACACTGTCTTGGAAGGTGGTTCCCAATTACCGCAATCCTGATCGGGCGCTGTGAACGAGGCACTAGCTGAAGAGAGGAAGCTGAACCGACCCCGAAAAATCTGTGCCGAGTTTCGGGACAAGTTAGACAGTTTGATTGCGAATTCAAAGAGGAATTTGAAGCGGCCATTCCGTATGTCTCCCATGATCGTCGGGTGATGATTGAAAACACTCTGAGCCTTCAGAGGGACGTGGATCCGCTTCGCGACTTCAAGGGATTCTTCAGAAGATGTCATTGAGTAGCCCTGAGCCCCCGAACTCCACTCTTCCGCATCTGCGGTTTTCCACGTTGCATCTGAAGGTGCTGAGCAATCGTGCACATCTTGTTTCATAGTTCGCAGTTCCTGGTTGGATCAGTGGAGCTATCAACCCGTTTCTAAACAGTGTGCCACGTGCGTTCTGCTCACAATTGACCGGACTTCCGGCAGCCTTCTCTTGGATAGTATTCATGGCCTCCTGCGATAACCCACCGCATCTCGGCGTCCGAGGAAGAGACTATGAACGCAACTGCCGTTGAGAGAGTTACGCCACTGAAGAATGAGTCACCCAGCGTTGGACACCGGATTCTCCCGCCATCCATCGGAGTTCTGGTGAAATGGGGACTTATTGCGGTAGTTGGAATTGGCTTCATCCTCTCGGTCGTTCTGGGCCTTATTCAAAAGTGGCTCTGGATGCGTCAGCTCGACTACGAGGGCGTATTCTGGACCCTTCTTTCGGTCAAGTGGGGAATCTTCGGCGTCACTTTCATCGTTTCGGTCTTGTACCTGTGGCTTAATCTTCGGTTTGCCGCTAGGAGCATTGACCTGGTGGGCGGGGAGAGCATTTTCAACAAGGCTTTTTCACACCCCGCTGACGCGAGCAGGACAATTGAAGTCGACATCAGCCCAAGGCTGGTGGTCTTCGCTATCGATGTCGCAATTGTGGTTCTCTCGCTGATCTTCGCAATGGGCGTCTCCGCTCAATGGGACACCTTTCTCCGTTTCAGGTATGGCGGCTCGTTTGGAATCGCGGACCCACTTTTTGGCATTGACCTGGGCTTCTACGTGTTCCGCCTTCCATTCTACGAATTGATTCAGGGAAGCATCACTGTGCTGACAATGTCTGCGCTTGCGATTCTCACCCTCTGTTCGGTATTCGGGCTCCGCCAGGCGAAGTCGAGCGGGAAGATCACCGTACCCGGCGTAGTCCGGCGTCACTTTATGGTGCTTCTATTCATCCTCGTGGCAAACTTCGGCTGGGGCTTCATTCTGGACCACTACGACCTTGTCTATTCAACGCTCGGCGTAGTTCACGGAGCCGGCTATGCCGCGGCGCACATCACGAGAGCCGCATTCTGGGTAATGACCGGTGCCTCGGCGCTCGCGTGTGTACTACTGGCCATTGGGTTCTTCCGAGCACGTACCAAGCTCGTTGTTACATGCGCTGTGGTGTACGCCGCTCTTTATATAGTGGCAGTGTTGGCGCTTCCCGGTCTTTTTGAGACCTTTATGGTGAAGCCCAACGAACTGAGTCTCGAAACGCCCTTTCTGGATCATTACATCGAATTCACGCGCAAGGCCTACAAGCTGGACGGCATTCAGGAGACCGCTTATCCAGCTCTCTCCGATCTGACCCCGGATGTGATCGCGAGAAATCAGGATACGGTCCAGAACATTCGTCTCTGGGATTCACGGCCCCTGCTTCAGACCTATCAGCAGACACAGGCGATTCGCCTTTACTACCAGTTCTATAACGTGGATGTCGATCGGTACCGTTTGGCGGACGGCTACCATCAGGTGATGCTTGCGTCCAGGGAACTGGCGTCGCAGCTTCCTTCAGAGGCTCAGACGTGGGTCAACGAAACCCTTCAATTCACCCATGGTGAAGGGCTGGTGATGAACTCTGTCTCGAACACGACAGGTGGTGGCCTCCCGCAATACCTCGTTGACAATGTCCCGGCAGAATCGCAATACGGCTTGAATATAGCGCAGCCCGCCATCTACTTCGGGGAGGTCGCACCTGGGTACAAAATCGTCTCGACCGGGATAAAAGAATTCGATTATCCGAAGGGTAACGAAAACGTCTATGCGAGTTATCAAGGAAAGGGCGGAATCCCCCTCAACAGCATTTGGAAGAGGCTTCTGTTTGCGTGGACTCAGAAGGACATCAATGTTCTGCTGACGTCCTACCTGACGCCGCAAAGCCGAATTCAAATATGGAGGAGCGTTCAAGAGCGCGTCTCCCAAGTCGCACCCTTTTTGCTTCTGGACCATGACCCGTATGCCGTTTTGAGTGAGGGGAAGCTCTATTGGATTCAGGACGCCTATGCAGTTTCCGATCGCTACCCGTATTCCAATGTGCAGACAAGCGGTTCGGCACAAGGGATGAACTACATTCGCAACTCCGTAAAGGCTGTTGTGGATATGTACGACGGAACCGTATCCCTTTACGCGATGGATTCAAAGGACCCTGTTCTTGCAATGTACGAGCGGGCGTTCCCTGGGGTCTTCAAAGAACTCACCGATCTCCCAGCGGACCTGAAGGCTCATCTGCGTTACCCCGAAGACCTGTTCGGAATCCAATCGACCCAGTACGAGACCTTCCATATGACCGACCCGCAGGTGTTCTACAACCGCGAAGATCTCTGGGTTCCTCCGCAAGAGAAGTACGATGGGGCGGTCAACCCTATGGATCCTTACTACATGCTGATGAAGCTTCCAGGAAGCGGACAGCTTGAGTACCTGATCATGACTCCCTTCACGCCGCAAAAGAGGGACAATATGATCGCGTGGCTGGCGGCCCGGTGCGATTTTCCCGACTACGGGAAAATGCTCTTCTACGAGCTTCCGAAAGACAAACTGATCTTTGGACCGAACCAGATCAGCGCGATGATCGACCAGAGCACGACTATATCGCAGCAGCTCACTCTATGGGACCAAAAGGGATCGGGAGTCATTCGCGGCAAGCTTATTGTGATTCCGATCGAGAACTCATTCCTCTACGTCGTTCCTCTTTATCTGAAAGCTGAGGGTACGAACTTCCCACAACTGAAACGGGTGATTGTTGCGACGGGAGACAAGGTCGTGATGGAACCGACGCTCGACGAAGCGCTAGCCTCGTTATTTGTAACAGCACCTGGACAGCTGGGGCCTTTGGCCAGGAAACAAGTAGGAGCACTGCCGCCCCTGTCGAAGGCTACGCGAGATCAGGCCGAGGCCCAGCTTGCGGAGGCACAGAAAGCAATCAACGCGCTCAAGCAACTGCTGGCCACTCCCGCTCAATAAAGCGAGTGAGAAAGCCTTGTGCATCTGAACTTTGTAACGCGGCTATGAGCGTGGCGAATACTCCCAAGAGTTGGAGACTAAATGACAGGAAGCAAGCACAACATGGAAGGAAATAGCAGTGACAGGGGTGAGCCCGATCCCGGTCCTTACTGGAGACGCATGCATCGCGCTGGCGCTTCTGGATAGGCGCTGTCCTCATGGCTACTGCGCTCGCTATCTATGTTCTGAGTGGCGATCTGGCGTGGGTTCCAAATGGGCATCGGCAACCTGCGATGCCTGTCAGTGCTGCGAATTGAATCTGCGATGACAAGAGATGGACAATAAACAATGGGCAACGCACAGTTGTATCCTCTCCGGTTCGAACCAATCTATCAATACCGTTTGTGGGGCGGCCGTCGCTTGTCGGGTTTGCTCTCGGCGCCACTTCTAGGTAATGGCCCAATCGGCGAAGCCTGGGTGCTAAGCGACCGCACCGACTACCAAAGCCTGGTTGCGAATGGACCACTGAAGGGCCAGGCGTTGGGCCAAGTGATGGAGCAGTTTCGGGAACAGGTGATGGGAAGACTGTCTTCGCGCTTCCACCGTTTTCCATTGTTGCTCAAGTTCCTAGATGCGCACGAGATGCTTTCAGTGCAAGTGCATCCCAGCGACGATTCATCTGAACTGATTCCAGCCGGCGATACGGCAAAGACCGAGGCATGGGTTGTGATTGAAGCTGAGAAAGGGAGCCAAATCTATGCCGGCCTGAAATCGGGCACAACTGCCGGCATTCTGAGAGAGTCGCTGCACGATGGGACCATCGCGGAACACCTCGTGAGCATCTCCCCAAAATCCGGCGATGCCGTATTCATCCCTGCGGGAACTGTTCACACTCTGGGCAACGATGTTGTGGTCTTCGAGGTCCAGCAGAACAGCGATGTGACATTCCGGCTTTACGATTGGGGCCACATCGACACGGAGACCAAGGAACCGCGGCCGCTCCAGGTGGAACAGGCATTTGACTGCATAAAGTTCGGAGCCAACGATAGTGGTTTAGTCGCGCCCTTCATGGAGACTACTACACCAGCTAAGCGCGAAAAACTGTTCGACTGCCCTGCTTTTTTGTTGTGGCGTGTCGTTGGGCAAGACCTGTTTACCGTAGGAGAAACGGCAGAGGTACGCGTTTTGGTTGGCATTGAGGGTTCAGGCCAGATCATGTACGACGGCATCCCATACGCGGTCGGCAAGGGAGATGTTTGGCTCTTACCGGCGGAGGCAGGAGAGTGCGCGTTTCAACCCAGCGGAGAGATAACGCTGCTGGAGATCGCGATCCCGTGATGGCAACCGAGATCATCCGCGCACAGAATCTGGGACTGAGAGATGAATGAAAAAGCTAATTGTGTTCGATTTGGACGGCACGCTTGCGCCCAGCAAGTCGTCTCTGGCACCGCAAACGGCGGGGCTGCTGCGTGACCTTCTAGGGATTGTCAAAGTGGCTGTCATTTCCGGGGGCGCATGGACGCAGTTTGAGACACTGCTTCTAACCGATCTGCCCCAGGGTAGTCCCCTTGCGAATTTGTCTCTGCTTCCAACCTGTGGAACGAAGTTTTTTCAAGACAACGGCAAGTGGGAAGAGCTTTACTCAGAGGATCTTACGACGGAGCAAAAGAAGAAGATCATCAACTCCCTTGATAAGGCGGCGGGAGAGGCAGGCTATCACGCCAGCAAAGTTTGGGGAAATGTGGCTGAGGACCGGGGAAGTCAGGTCACATACGCTGCATTGGGTCAGCAGGCTCCTCTCGCAGAAAAGGAGAAGTGCGATGCCGATTTTGCCAAGCGGAAGAAGATCGCAGCGATCCTTGAGACGCTTATCCCCGAATTCTCTATCCGTATAGGCGGGGCAACCTCTATCGATGTGACCAAGCCTGGAATTGACAAAGTCTACGGGATAGGGAAGCTGCGGGACACTCTTCACCTTTCATACAAAGAAATGATTTACATCGGCGATGCGTTGTTCCCGGGCAGCAACGATTACCCGGCGGAAGAGGCCGGTGCCGTGTCGATCCCCGTCAAAGGGCCTGACGATACCAACCTGCTCATCAACACCATTCTTGCTTGCCTGGGCGATAAGTGAGCCTGCGGGATGGAGCATGCGGTTGAGGAGATTCGATGATCGGATTGAAGCTGCAACGCCTCGGCATGATCATGGAGCCAGAGCCCGGTAATCTGCATGAAGTCGAAGGGGTTCTCAATCCGGGAGCTGCTCGGGGCCCTGACGGCGAACTGTATCTCTTCCCTCGGATGGTCGCGAAGGGAAATTACTCACGGATCGGGATTGCGCGCGTGCGGTTCAACGACGTGGGCGACCCCGCGGGCGTAGAGAGGATTGGTGTTGCACTGGAGCCCGAAGCCGAATATGAATTGCGGGCTGGGGGCGGTGGGTGTGAAGATCCACGAGTCACGTTCGTGGAACCCCTTAAACGATATCTAATGACCTACACTGCATGGTCGTCCCATGGCCCGCGGATTGCCCTGGCAGTATCGGAAGACATCTTCCACTGGAGACGCCTGGGGCTCGCTACTTTTGCCTCTGCAGACGGCATCGAGTTCGGCAACGTAGACGACAAAGATGCCGGCCTCTTCCCGGCCGTGATTCCTGATCCAACCGGGCAGCCGGAGTTGGCCTTGCTTCACCGGCCGCTTTTTCCAGGCACCCGTCCTGAGGAGACAGTCTGCAGCCCTGCAACCCGTGAAGTGGATATCGACCGGGAGAGCATCTGGATTTCTTATTGCCAAATGGCACTTGATCGTAAGCCGTTTCGCACTGGCAAGTTCACCTTTCATCATCGCCTGGCCTCTCCAGTATCGCCGTGGGAGCGGCTCAAGATTGGCGGCGGTACTCCGCCGATCTTGACACGGTACGGATGGATGATCGTGTATCACGGTGTCAGCGAAATCGATGCGCCTGAATCTGACAGGCACATGTTGCGCTATTCGGCAGGGGTGATGATTTTCTCCAAAGAGCATCCGCTCGTGATTACCTACCGTTCGATCGAGCCGGTGTTGACGCCGACGCTTCCAGAGGAGCGCGACGGAATTGTTGCCAATGTTGTTTTTCCAACTGGTATCGACCGGCGCGACGATCTTGGCACTCCAGATCGCTTCGACGTTTACTACGGGATGGCGGACAATCGGATTGGCGTAGCGCGCCTTGATTTGCCTGAACAAATACTGGCAGGAGCTGTCGCAGACGCACCGGAGGCAACGGTGTAGGTCTAGCGTTGCCAAACAATTTGGCCCGCTTCGAGCGGCACGAGAGCATTGGGATGCTGGGGGACGATCCGCGCGGTGTAGTCGCTTGCGGGCCGGGTTGCGGAGACTTGAGCTAAATAAGTGTATGAGCCGAAAGTATCTGGGCCCAGTCCGGACGGAACCATGACTTCAAAACAAGCGCACTGCCCTCGAGCCGAATCTGCGTAGATCTCGACTCTGAGGTGATCCGGCGTGAGGAAACCGGGAGCAATGTCGGCCTTGAAGAAGTGTTGCCCATCGTGAGTGTCGATCCGCACATCGATGAAACGAACCGTGCTCCAATGCCGGTTAAGGTCCTGCTTCCATAGGAGCAGACGAGAGCCGACAGCACCATTGTCCGCGGCGCGATCGCGATAGCGCGACGCCGCGGGCAGATAGTGACTCTCGGTGTATTCGCGAATGGCGCGTGCTGCAGAAAACTCCGGCGTTAGTCGTGCCATGCTCTCACGGATGCGCCCCAGCCATTTACTTGGAATGCCGGATTCATCACGGCCGTAAAACTCCGGAATCACTTCACCTTCTAACTGGTCATAAAGATGATGCGCTTCCCTGGCATCCCATGCCGGATCTTCGCCATGTTCCTGACCGTCCCCAATTGCCCAGCCAACCTCCGCGGAATAGGCCTCTGCCCACCAGCCGTCTAACTCCGAAAGATTGAGGCCGCCATTGACGAGGACCTTCATGCCACTTGTTCCGCAGGCTTCCCAGGGACGCCGGGGCGTGTTAATCCAGAGGTCGATCCCTTGGACCATTTCCTGAGCCAGCATCATGTCGTAGTCGTTCAGAAAGACTACACGTCCTTTAGCCCCGGGGCGCTGGATGAAGTCTTTCCACTCTTTGATCAGGCCTTGGCCAGGAAGGTCCTGAGGATGAGCCTTTCCCGCGAGAATTAATTGAACCGGGCATCGTGGGTTGGAAAGCAGCCGCACCAGCCGCTCGGTATCGTGCAATAGAAGATTGGGGCGCTTATAGGTGGCGAAACGGCGCGCAAATCCTAGGGTCAGCACATTTTCATCGAAAATGCTGACGGCCCTCGATGGATCTGCACCTTCCGCTGCGAGCTGGCACTGGTACCGCTTCCGCATCCGCTGGATCAGGTCTTTTCGCCCGGTCGTTCGCAGATGCCACAGCTGCTGATTGGAGATTTGACGTATGTCATCCTCGCGCGGACGATCCCCACGCCAGCGCTTCCCACCGCAAGCGGAGGTCCATAGTGCATCGGCTTCGGCTGAATCCCAAGTCGGCACATGAATTCCGTTGGTTACGAACTCTATCGGAACTTCCTCCCTTGGCCAGCGGGGAAACAAGGACTGGAAGATTTGCCTGCTCACCTTTCCATGAAGCTTGCTCACGCCATTGATCTGTCCGCTGCCGCGTACTGCAAGATACGCCACGTTGAATGGCTCTGAAGTATCTTCCGGATCCTGTCTTCCCATGGCGAGCAGATCGTCCACTGAGATGGCGAGTTCATCCACTGCATAGTGGTTCAGATACGTGCGAATGAGCGCTGGATCGAAGCGATCAAAGCCGGCACTCACGGCTGTATGCGTAGTGAACAGATTTCCGGCTCGCGTGATACTCATGGCAAGATCGAATGGCTTCTTGTGATCCTCCATGTAGGAGCGAGCGCGCTCGAGCACAGCAAATGCCGCATGTCCTTCGTTGAGGTGACAGACCTCAGGCGTGAGACCCAGGGCTCGTAACAAGCGCCATCCCCCAATGCCGAGCACGATCTCCTGCTTCAAACGCATCTCTGCGTCGCCGCCATAAAGCTCACTGGTAATTCCGCGATGAGCCGCAGTATTGGCAAAGTCGTTGGTGTCGAGGAGATACAACTTCGCTCTTCCTACCGACACCTCCCAACAACGAAGCCAAATCCTTGATCCAGGAAGTTGAATTTGCAGTCGTAACCATTCCCCATTTGGCTGTCGCAGTGGCCGGATGGGTAATTGCCCCGGGTCGTTGACTGGATAGAGTGCCTGCTGCCGGCCTTCAGAATCGAAGTCCTGCCGGAAATATCCCTGCCCGTAAAGCAGGCCGACGCCGACAACCGGAACTCCCAGATCGCTCGCCGCCTTCATCTGATCGCCTGCTACATTGCCCAAGCCGCCCGAGTAGATAGGCAGCGCTTCGGTCAGCATGAACTCCATGCTGAAGTAGGCGATGGTCGTGAGTGCAGTATTGGGGTGCTTATGCTGGAACCATGCGTCGGCCTGATAGGACTCCCGATTCTGTCGAAGCAGACTGTCGAGTTTCCTGCGGAACTCCGGCTCACCCAATGCAGCTCTGATCTTTTCGCGAGAGACCGTTCGCAGGATGACCCATGGGTTTTGCGTGGTTACCCAGAGTTCTTTGTCGAGCGCTTCCCACAACTCGTCCGCGGCATGGTTCCAGGACCAGTGAAGATTGAGCGCCAACTCAACCAGCGAGTCTGCTCCATCGACCTTGAACCAATCAGATGGCGCCTTCGGATCGTTCAATAGTTCCCCCTCGGTGCTACTTCCAAGAAGCGGAGGCCGCAACCGCAATTCCCAGCGATGGCGGCCTCCGCTTTGAGTTCAGCCCGATGGGGCCTAACTATCGGTGAACATTGCCTTCTGCGGATGCCCTTTGGCAAGCGGAGCTGGAGCGGTGGCATCACTAAAGTCCTTCGTCCACTGCCAGTTTCTGATCTCAAGCATATCCTCGAGATGCTCGCGGATATAGTCGTGGTGGCGCTGCAATTCCTGGTTGAAGAAGTTGATGGCATTCTCGGCCTGCAGCCGGAGGCGGGGGATATGCTTCAGTGCATCGAGCGCCAGGTGGAAGCGACTCATTTCATTGAGAACCACCATGTCGAATGGAGTGGTGGTCGTCCCCTTATCCATGTAGCCGTGCACATGGAAGCGGCCTTCATTGGAGCGCCCGTGCACAAGGGTATGAATCAGCCAGCGGTTGTTGTGGAGCGCGAATACAACCGGCGCCTCTTCAGTGAACAGCGCATTGAACGACATTTCGTCCATGCCGTGCGTGTGCTTGTCGGGAAACGTCAGGGTCATCAAGTCGACGACGTTGACAACGCGCACCTTGATGCCCGGGACATGTTTCTGCAGCAGCCACGAGGCCGCGCAAGTCTCGATTGTTGGTACATCTCCGGCGCAGGCCAGCACTACATCCGGCTCCCCGCCTTCATCATTGGTTGCGAATTTCCATGTGGATGCGCCACGAGAGCAATGCTCTAGAGCTTCGTCCATGTTGAGCCATTGAAGCTGCGGCTGCTTGCCGCAGGTGACAACATTCACGTAATTGCGGCTGCGCAAACAATGGTCGAAGACGCTGAGCAGGCAGTTGGAGTCAGGCGGATAGTACACGCGGATCACTTCGCTCCTCCGCGCCAATGCATTGTCCACATACCCGGTCGCCTGGTGGCTGAAGCCGTTGTGGTCGTTACGCCACGCATGACTCGTGAGCAGGACATTGAGAGACGCGAGGGGTCTGCGCCACGGATACTCGCGGCATTGCTCGAGCCACTTGGCATGTTGCGTTGTCATCGAATCGACCACCTGCGCGAAGGCTTCATAGGAGGACCACATGCCATGGCGGCCTGTGAGCAGATACCCCTCAAGCCATCCCTGGCAGAGGTGCTCGCTCAGAACTTCCATGACCCGGCCGTCCGGGCCCAGTTCATCGTCGATTGACACGATCTCAGCCATCGAGCACCGTTTTGTTGCTTCGAATATGGAGTTCAAGCGATTCGAATTCGATTCATCAGGGCAGAACATGCGGAAGTTTGTCAGGTTCATTCTGAAAATGTCTCGGAAGAAATCTCCGAGTTTGCGTGGCGCCTCGGCCAGAACCTGCCCAGGGCCGGGGATCTCAAGCGCATAATCTGTGAAGTCGGGCAGCGCGAGGGTTATCAACTCGCGTCCGCCATTCACATGAGGATTTCCGCCCATGCGCCGGTTGCCTACGGGCGATAAAGCCGCGAGTTCATCAATGAACTTGCCGTTTTCGTCGAATAGTTCCTCGGCCTTGTAACTCTTCATCCAGGCCTCAAGGATCTTGAGATGCTCGGGATTTTCGCGGACTGTTGCCAGTGGGACCTGGTGCGCGCGGAATGTGCCCTCTATCGGGATCCCATCCACTTCCTTGGGGCAGGTCCACCCTTTGGGCGTACGGAAGATAATCATGGGCCAAATGGGTTGCATTTTGAAGCCGTTCTTGCGCGCCTCCTGCTGGATTTCATGAATCTCTGCATAACAATCCTCAAGCGTTTGAGCGAGCAGTTGATGCACGACCTCCGGGTCGTCACCCTCAACAAAGTAGGGCTTGTACCCCCGGCCCACATAGAGAGCCTTCAAGTCGGCGTCGCTGGTGCGTCCCTGCGCGGTTGGCCCGGAGATCTTGTATCCATTGAGATGAAGAATCGGCAAGACAGCCCCATCTCGTACAGGATTGACGAAGTTGACCGACTTCCAGCTTCCTTCCAGTGGACAGGTTTCAGACTCGCCATCTCCAACTACACAAGCCACAATCAGGTCTGGATTGTCGAAGGCCGCGCCGAATGCGTGTACCAGCGAATAGCCAAGCTCGCCGCCCTCGTGCATGGAATTCGGCACGTGCGGCCCGCAGTGGCTAGGTACGCCGCCCGGAGTCGAGAATTTGCGGAACATGAGTCGCAGGCCGTCTTCATCGTGTGTGATCTCGGGGTGAACTTCCGTGTAAGAACCCTCCAGATAAGAGCAGGCATTGAGCGAAGGGCCTCCATGCCCCGGACCAGAGATGTAGATGATGTCCGCATCGTGCTCTTTGATGAGCCGGTTCAGATGAATGTAGATGAAGTTCTGGCCTGGCGATGTTCCCCAGTGACCGAGCAATCTTGGCTTGATTTGCTCCGCCTTGAGCGGCGCGCGAAGCAGGGGATTATCAAAGAGGTAGATCTGGCCGATGCATAGATAATTCGCGGCGCGCCAGTAGCGATTCATCTTGTCCAGCATTTCAGGCGAGAGTGGTCCCTTGGGCTTCGGCGCTCTCTCTTCAATCTTGCCGTTGGCGGCGACCGCGGTCGACAGGCTCACGTCAAAGATGAATCCGGACGAGTTGCCAAACTGATCGAAATTGTTGCTGAAGGGTTGGGACGTGTCATCCTTCTCAACTTTGATTGGGAGTTCGGTGGTTGCCATCGTAGCGTATCCTTTCTCGTTTCCCGGTACTGTTCAACTCCTAGCAGCGGCTTTTAACCTTCTGAATATTCAGCTGCGATTGTGGTGCAGCAGTTCTTCGAATCGATCGTCTTTGTGTTCGCCTAACCGTGCAAATCCGGTTCGCTGCAGACGACCTACCCCAAGCCTGGCGGCAGGGCAATGAGTCCCACCAGTCGTGGAAGCTCTCCGAATCAGTATCGACTTGGAGCGATCAGGAATCTGAGCAGTTGTGCTCAAGGTGGGTCTGGAGGATTAGCCGTGATGGGATTGTTCCAGCTCGCGAGGTGCAAGCCTGAAAGCGCGAGTCGGGCGGATTCGATCCGTATCGCCCCCTGCATCAGCTTGGCCGGCGGGCAGCGGTCAAGGCTTCGTAACCCGATATGACATCAAAGAGTTCCTCGTCAATCGACTCCTGGCGTATGCGATGCAACTTGAGGTTCAAATCCTCCAGGATCCCGTCAATGTTCTTCTCCGCCCGCCGCATCGCGGCGAGGCGGCTGGCATTTTCGCTGGCGAGCGACCCGGCGCACGCTTGAAACAGCAGGACAAACAAGTATTCACGTATGAATGCGCGCAACGGCGACCTCGCTCCTTGGATGACTTCCGGAGGCAGTTTGGTCGGCCATGGAGCGGCGGCAAGCTGTTTCTGCCAGGCGAGATCCAAAGGCAGCAGGCGCTTGCCGATGGGCTCGTAGACCGACCCCGATTTGGGGTGGTTGTGGAATAAATACACCTCCACCACATCTCCGTGTTCCCGAGTCGCTTCGACATCGATCAGAATCTGCCCGACGAGCCCAGAAATGGCATTGACCGAGCCTGGCACGGGCAAGATCCCGGCCGTCGGTATTCCGTTATCGGCCAGCAGGGCGTGGATGCGCTCTCCGAGCGGCCATACCTTCGTGATTGGGCCAGGAAGAGCTTTGAGTGTGTTGACGGCATATTCCACGACCGCCTCATTGAATCTTCCAACGAGACCCTGGTCCGAACCAAAGACAATTGCTCCGATGCCGTGACTCTTCTGTGAGCCGGCTTGTGCCGTGTCGTAGCCAGGTCCTGCCTGGCGAAGGCACGCGGTCAAGGCCAGTTCTACGGTAGTTGCATATTCATCGAGCGAGTGGACTGCGTTTTGATACTGTCCAATGCTCGATGCAGCAAGCGCCTTCATCGAGCGAACGACAGCCTCGAGATCAGCGGCTCCGGAGATCTTCCGCGTCAAGCTTTCGATGGTTCCACTCATGGCGCAGGCTTCGCAGAGAGTTTGGCCGCCGGAACCGGTTGAAGTGAGGTCAAAGCATGTTTAGCGACCTCGAGGATTGCCTTCCGATCATCGTCGCTGAACTTGTCAGAAAAGGTGAGTCGCTCCACCACATCCTTTGGAATGTCGTTCGTGGCTTTCTGCAGCGCTTGCTCGGCGTCATTCATTTTGTCGAGTGGCAGGGGATCGAGGAGTCCCGCGGTCAAGGCCAAAAGCACTATGATCTGTTCGATCATGGAAACGGGGTGAGACTCGGATTGCTTGAGGCAGGCGCGAATACGCTGTCCGTGGTCAATTGTTTTTTGCGTCGAGTCGTCGAGGCGGGTTCCGAATTTCGCGAAAGCTTCTAGTTCCTCGAACTGTGAGTATGCGAGCTTCAGGCTACCTGCGATCGCGCGATATGCGGCCCTTTGCGCCGCTCCGCCGACGCGCGAAACTGACTTGCCAACGTCGACGGCCGGGAGGATTCCAAGTTGGAACAAAGTGGGCGAAAGGTAAACCTGCCCGTCGGTGATAGAAATCAGATTCGTCGGAATGTAAGCGGATATGTCCTGCGCCTCGGTTTCGATGATGGGCAGGGCCGTGAGAGATCCGCCTCCGCGTTCCTTGCTGAGATGAGTCGATCGTTCCAGCATTCTCGAATGAATATAGAAGATGTCGCCGGGAAAGGCTTCACGTCCCGGAGGGCGCCGGAGCAGAAGCGAGAGTTCGCGATAGGCGCGGGCGTGGTGGGTAAGATCGTCATAGACAATTAGGACATCGCGTCCTTTTTCCATGAAGTATTCAGCAATGCTGGTTGCTGCATAAGGCGTGATGTAGACGAGGCCGGGCGCGTTGTTGTCTTCTACGACAACCACAATCGTGTAGTCCATCGCGCCCTGCTTGTCGAGGTTAGCCACCACTTTAGCCACAGCTGCCGCGCGCTGCCCAATCGCACAGTAGACGCACACTACATTCTGTCCGCGCTGGTTGAGGATGGTGTCGATGGCGATAGCGGTCTTGCCGGTCTGGCGATCGCCGAGAATCAATTCGCGCTGGCCACGTCCGATCGGGACGAGTGCGTCGACCGCTTTCAGCCCGGTCTGCAAAGGCACGCTCACCGCCGCCCGATCCATGATGGGTGCAGCAGGCCGTTCAACCGGGAGGCGTTTCTCCGCAGCGATCGAGCCCTTGCCATCCAGCGGATTGGCCAATGGATCAATTACGCGCCCCAGCAGACCGTCGCCCACAGGCACGTCCATCACGCGGCCGGTCCGCCGTACCTCGTCGCCAGCGTGCAGGTTCTGATAGTCCCCAAGCAGGATGACACCGACCTCCTCTTCATCCAGGTTGAATGCAATGCCAAGCAGACCGCCGGGGAACGTCACGATCTCCTCGTAACCAACGTTGGGAAGGCCTGAGAATGTCGCAATCCCGGTGGAGACCTTTGTGACGAAGCCCACTTCATGGGGAGTCAGCTCTGCTGTGAACTCTTCGCGACCCTGATGCAGCCGCGCAAAGGCCCGCTCGATCGCGGGTTGCAAAATTCCAGCCGATGCAGTCATTTGGCCCCGACGAGAACGGCGGGTTCGGGCTCGGGCGCTTTCGCAGTGTCCGGCTCTGGTGAGGCCGCCGTCTCTGGCTTGCTTATGTTTTCGATGGCGGTAGGGGATTGTGTGTCTACGAGGTCACTGATCTTCGTGCTCAAGCTGGCGAGATAGCTTGAAATGCTCCACGCAAGTTTCTGACCATTGGCGGTCAATTCGATACCGCAGATTGCATCCTGCGAATCTTCGAATTTGATCCGGATCGCCGCTGAGAATGTCTCGTTGAGGGCGTTTTGAATTGCCGCCTTCTGGTCGGCAGGCAGATCGAACGCACTACGAAGCAGAGCCGGTTGCGATGAGTTCTTGAGAGCAGCGCCTAGTAGTTCTTTTGCCTTCGGATCCAAGTCGCGCAACCGATGCGTGAGTACCTCCCCAACTCGCTCTTCAAGGCTCACGTTTGCGAGGTCAGTGAGTGCCTTTCGCGCAATTGCAAAGACCTCTTTCTCGGCCAGAAGGGTGATCTCATTACCCAGCCGACTTTGGTCCCCGCGCAGCGATTCCGCTTGAGTTGCCCGCAAGCTTACCTCATCTTGTTTAGCTTGGTCGATAAGTCGCCCGCGTTCGGCTTTCGCTTCATCCGTGGCTTTCGCGAGCAAGGCGGTCCGCTGCTCATCGAATGCCTTATTCTTATCTTCGAAATCGATACGCTCCTTTTGGGCCTCAGCCTTCTTCTTATCTGCGTCTGCAAGGTCCGCGGCAATTCGCTTTTCCCGTGCGTCGATGGCATTGAGGATGGGTTTGTACAGAAAGTGCTGTAACAACCACACCAGGATGAGGAAATTGACAATCTGAGCTCCGACAGTGAACCAGTCGATAAGCATGGCTCACTTCCCTCCGGCTTGCGCTAGAAAATGATTCCAGAAAGGATTAGCGAAGATAAGAATCATCGATACGACAAAGGTATAAATCGCCGTGGACTCGATCATTGCGAGCCCTACAAACAGTGTGCGTGTGATGGTGGGTGCGGCGTCCGGTTGCTGCGCAAGTGAGGTCATGGCGGAGGCCACCGAACGGCCTTCTCCGAGCGCCGGCCCCATGCAGCCGAAGCCTGTAGTGATGCCGGCGGTGGCGATGGAAACTACTGCGACGATGGTGGCGCTATCCATTTGAGATCCTTCTTGTTGTTGGAGTCATTACGCGGGACGGGGCTCCGGCTGGGCCTCAACGGCAGGCTTGGATTTGGTTACGCTTGTGGCGGCGGCAATGTAGACTGCGGCGAGAATGCTGAAGATATAGGCCTGCACTGAACCGGTCAGCAGACCGAGCATCGTCATGACGATGGGGAAGATAAATGGTGTGATAGTAAGAAGAATCCCGACAATCATCACTCCGCTCATCATGTTGCCGAAAAGACGGATTGCCAGCGCGAGCGTGCGCGAGAGCTCGCTGATGATGTTGAACGGCAGCATGATCGGGGTTGGCTTGATGTAGGTCTTAAGATACCCCGCGATCCCTTGTTCACGGATGCCGAATAGCGGGACTGCAATGAACACGCACAGTGCGAGTGCCGCCGTGGTTGAGAGTGAACCTGTCGGCGGCGTGAAACCTGGTATGACGATGCACACGCTGCAGGTTCCAATGAACAGAAACAGCGTGCCCAGGAATGCGAGATACTTCCTTGGCTCGGCAAGGCCAACCTCTTTGATTTGCCCCTCAATGCCGGTCACAATCATCTCAAGCGCGCTCTGCCAGCGTGAGATGGTTCGCTCGGTAGCGAGCTTTCGGGTGATCAGCATGGAACCCAATGTCATGGTGATCATCATGGCCCAGGTCGTCACGATGGTTCCGTTAAGCTTTACAAAGCCGTGTTGCCAGAAGATCTGCTGATCAGAGGTGATATGCACACTGGGGATGATCATTGCGCACCTTCTTGCAGGGTACGGGAGTTTCTTCGGAGCGGGAGGTGAATGAGCCGCGTTACCGCAGTGCGCGCAAGTAAGAAGCCTGCTAAGCAAGCCACTAGCTTCCGCCAGTCGCCGTGAGACAGGAGGTAGAATCCGGTGAGGGCAACGGACATTCGGACTAGAAGACTCCCGGCGAACAAGAGACCAGACCATTCCGATGGGGGGCGCATCTGAATGGTCCACCAGAGTCCACCAAAGAAGAATGCCCCAAGCAGCACACCGGCGAGCAGACTCCCGGCCAGAATCAGCGGCTCATTCATGCTTGTCCTCCTGCCCGTCTTCGATCGCCTTGTTCTCCTGAGCCACCCAGTGCCATGCATTTGCGCAACCAACGCAAAGGCCAATGGTCAGCAACATGAGTGTCCATGAATGGGTTCCAGGATGATGGTTGTCCCACCACAGGCCCGCCATGGCGCCGACGACGGTTGGCACTGCTACCGACCAACCGATCAGTCCCGACATGCCAAGGCCGAACCAGACAGTCTGTTCACCATTCTTCTGCGCGCGGAGCTTGCGGACAGCCTTTGCGGTAACTTGCCGGACAAAGTCAGAGGTCGCGGGGTCTCTGTCTGCGAAAAAGACCCGATCCGTTCTCTCATCGGTCATATTCAAACTCCGCCAGACGTCCCATAAGACTACTCTCCATCTTCGCGACCGCAGTGCGAACATTGCGCTCCTGTTCGTCCAGTTTCCGGAATTCGCGTTCGACTGCGTCTTTGAGCTGCCCCAAATCCGCTCCGCCAATGGCGCGACGCACGGATATGGTCACCTGAGCGCCCGCCTTTACCAACACACCTTGATCAATCCCGACATAGACCGTGCCACCATCTTTGGCTTCGTAAGTGAGAATTCCGGGAACAAGAGCGGCAACGCAGTCGAGCCGGTGGGGTAGCAAACCGTAAGATCCATCGGTCGTGTCTGCGACGACGCGCAACACATCGGCTTTCTCGGCAAACACCCCAAAAGGAAGAAGGATTTTAAGATTCATGGGAACTCGCAGACGCAGCCTGTGGTTGTGGATCGGTCTTGTGATTTTCCGGCTTGTTTTCGTTCGGGTTCTTGGTCTCCGACCTCTTAGCCTCGGGCTGCTTCGCCTCTGGCTGATCCGGTTTCTTGGCCTCACCAATCGCGCCGATCATATAGAGTGTGCTCTCCGGGAAGTCCTTGAACTCGTCGCGGAGAATGCGTTCGCAGCCATCGAGTGCGTCTTTGAGGCTCACAAGCTTGCCCTTCATTCCGCTGAATTGTTCCGTCGTAAAAAACGGTTGCGTCAGGAAGCGTTCCAGCCGGCGTGCCCGTGCAACTGAGTTGCGATCTTCCAGAGACAGTTGCTCCATGCCAAGCATGGCCACAATGTCCTTGAGGGATTCGTATTGCGCCAAAGTCCTGCGAATCTCCTGCGCTAAGTTGTAATGCCGGTCGCCTACGATGCCGGGCGTAGCCATTTTCGAGCTGGACTGGAGCAGATCGATCGCGGGATAGAGTCCTTCGCTTGCCCGTTTGCGCGATAAGACAATGGATGCTGAAAGATGAGAGAAGACATGCACGGCAGCAGGGTCGGTCAGATCGTCTGCCGGCACGTAGACAGCCTGGATCGAAGTGATAGCACCGGCATGAGTATTCGCAATTCGCTCCTCGAGCCCCGATAGATCGGTACCCATAGTTGACTGATAGCCAAGTCTCGAAGGCATTTCACCCAGAAGGCCGGAGACTTCCATGCCGGCTTGAATAAAGCGGAAGATGTTGTCGACCAGGAGAAGAACGTCGCGATGTTCGTCATCGCGGAAATACTCCGCCATCGTCAGGGCCGCGGCACCGACACGAAACCGACTGCCCGGAGGCTCGTTCATCTGGCCATAGACCATCACCATGTTGTTCAAAACTCCGGCGTCTTTCATGCCGCGATAAAGTTCTTCGCCTTCACGGCAACGCTCGCCGATCCCGCAAAAAATGCTCATACCGTGCTGATGGCCGATCATATTGTGGATCATCTCGGTGAGAAGCACCGTTTTGCCCACTCCGGCGCCGCCGAACAATCCAGCCTTGCCTCCGCGCTCCAGTGGTACAAGCACATCGATCGCCTTGATACCCGTCTCGAAGATTTCGGACTTTGTCGAACGTTCCGACAGCTTCGGAGGAGTCCGATGGATGGTCCGCCATTCGACGTTCTGGGGCGCCGGTTTGCGGTCGATGGCAGAGCCGAATACGTTGAACATCCGCGACATGATTCCTTGGCCTATAGGTACCTCAAGTGGCTTGCCGGAATCTTCAACCTGCATTCCTCTGGCGAGACCCTCAGTTGGCGTTAACGCAATGCCCCGAACTCGAGTGGCGTCGAGTTGGGCCATGACTTCGACAATGACGTTGCCTCCTACTCCAGCGTGTAAAACGGAGAAGATTGGAGGCAGGCGTCGGCTAAATCTCACATCGACAACGCCGCCGCGCACCGAGACGATCGATCCGAAATTCGGAGAATCCGCTTTATTCTGAAGCCCGACTGTCACAATAGCCTCAATTCAGGACTTCGAAACCTAGTGAGGAAGCCTGTGATCGGTGAGAAAGGCACTGGGCGAGGAAATTCGGCGGAATATCGATGGCCGATGCTCGATCGGACCGGCGGCATTAGACGTTAGGCACCGAGGGCTCTTGCGTGGACCTGTTGTTTCGTTTGATATCGAGGGTCCTCGATCTCTTCTATTTGGAAATGATCTGGTGATTCTCGTCGTAACGCTGCTCTGTGTCCGAGGCCTTCTCTGCTGCCTTTTCGGCAACTCGGTCAATCCGCTTCGTTGCTGTTGAGTTCGAGACAGTCTTGTCTTCGAGCTTTGTCACTTCTGGAATCTCAAATTGTTCAGGCATGGGTTATCTCTCCCTTCATCACGATGAACCGTAGTGCCATCAATTTCTGGTCAGTTTTGCTCCATCTTCTGTTTCGCAGGGTTATTCGGGCCTATTTCTGGAAGCTACGCTCGCTTGCTCATTTCCGGTGGAGAGCCCCGGAGATCTTTCTCTGACTGCATCTCGAATCCCCACAATGAGATGACGTGCTTCTCTCGTGAGCAATTGTGACCGACATTCCTGAGGTGGGCTGTTCGATACTTACGACGCTATGCTAGAGCATTTGCCTTGGTCTGAAGAGGCGTTCCTTCGGCAGACGATTCTGCAAAGGACACTGCAAATGTCGCGCACTGGCGCACGGTTGTACAGCTCATTGCGCGCGAAGAAAGAGGAGTCATGAGAGTCCTATTGGCAGTTGACGATTCGGGGTTTGCCGATGATCTGCTCCGCGCTGTGGTTGTCGGAATACGGCATGAAAATACTGAAGTCCTGGTTTTACACGTACTGCAACCGGTTGACACTGTTCCTCCGCCCGAGATGGCTCAGGGTTATGCTCCTGAGTTGGAAGATGAGAGGCAGCCCGCTCATGCATTGGTTGAGCGGATTGCGGCCGAATTGCGCAGGGCGGGATTCGCTACGAAAACTGATGTACGGATTGGAGACGTAGCAAGCACAATTCTCGGCCAGGCAACCGAATGGGATGCCGATCTGATAGCTGTCGGTTCGCATGGGCAAAGGAGCATTCATGACTTCTTACTGGGCAGCGTGGCAGAGTCGGTAGCTCGTCGAGCCGAATGCTCCGTGGCCATCGTTCGTAAAGCGGTCAAGAACTAAGGAACAAGTCAGAACTGTCACACCACCCTACGTATGGAAGCAAAGCCAATACGACCGCATTGCTCGGAATGAGAATGCGGATCATGTTCTAAATGACAGCGCCCTCAAAAGGCCGAGGGCATGTTCGGTTAAGAGGAGCGTTTATGACCACCACGCAGAAGTGCGAGCATCCTGGCTGCAACTGTCAGCTAGCAATCGGCAAGAAGCATTGCAGTCCCGAATGTGCTGACAAAAAGAAGAGTCCAGGGATACTGTGCCATTGCAAGCACCCGGAATGCAGCGATGTAGGACTCAAGATGTAGCTTGGCTTGGAGCTGACTCATCAGTAAGTCGAGAGTTCACGTGCGATATTCACCCATTTCAGCAGTGAAAGGCAAAACGCGCCATGGCACCTTTTGCAACCCTTGCAACAATAGCTGCTCCACCTGCATTGGATGAGTTGTGCATCAACACGCTCCGTTTTCTTGCGGTGGACATGGTGCAGAAGGCCAACTCTGGCCACCCTGGGCTACCAATGGGGTCGGCGGCCATGGCGTATGCTCTCTGGGATAGATCGCTCAAGTTCAACCCGCGCGATCCTCATTGGCCGGACCGCGACCGTTTCATTTTGTCGGCCGGCCACGGATGCGCGTTGCTCTATGCTCTGCTTCACGTCACGGGCTTCGATCTGCCTCTTGAAGAACTGAAAAGGTTCCGCCAGTGGGGCAGTCGCACGCCGGGTCATCCGGAGTATGGAAAGACTCCAGGCGTCGAAGCGACCACGGGGCCATTGGGCCAAGGCCTCGCGAACGGAGTGGGCATGGCCATTGCCGAAGTTGCGCTGGCGGCGCGATTCAATCGGCCTGGGCACCAGATCGTGGACCATTACACGTATGTGCTTGTCAGCGATGGCGATCTTGAGGAAGGCATCTCATCGGAGTCTGGATCGATCGCGGGCCACCAGCATCTTGGAAAACTCATCGTTCTTTACGCAGATAACCACATCACCATTGAGGGAAGCACAGAGCTGACGTTCACCGAGGATCGCATGGCTCGGTTCGCCGCCTTCGGCTGGCAGGTGCAACGAGTGGAACAAAGCAATGACGTAGAAACTATTGCGCTGGCACTCGAGAACGCCCGAAAGGAAACAAACCGTCCGTCGTTGATCGCTGTCCGCACGCAGATCGGCTTTGGAAGCCCTCATAAGCAGGACACTGCCGCCGCCCACGGAGAAGCTCTTGGCGTCGAAGAGGTGCGGCTTACCAAAGAAGCAATGGACTGGCCCGTTTCGCCTTCCTTCCTTATCCCCGAGGAGGCGTTGGAGCATTTTCGAAGAGCTGTCGCCCGGGGTAGCGATGCGCAGGTGGAGTGGGAGTCGCGATTCAAGGCCTTCGCGCTGGAACACGCGGCCCTTGCTGCTGAGTTCGACAGAGTGATTGACAGGGACCTACCAAACGATTGGGACATCGGACTGCCGGCTTTTACTCCGGCGGATGGACCGATGGCCACCCGCGTCGCTTCGGGCAAAGTGATCGAGATCCTCGGCACTCGTTTGCCGGAAATGATGGGCGGCTCTGCAGACCTCGCTCCAAGTACCCATACAAACATTGATGGGACCGGCAACTTCGAACCGGAGGACTTGGCTGGTCGCAATATGCATTTCGGTATTCGCGAAAATGCGATGGGGGCCATTCTCAATGGAATGGCCTTGCACAGAGGTTTGATTCCATATGGAGGCACGTTCTTCGTCTTTTGCGACTACATGCGGCCTCCCATGCGTCTTGCGGCCATGAACTCCCTTCCGGTGATCTACATCTTCACGCACGACAGCATCGGCATGGGAGAAGACGGTCCTACTCACCAACCAGTGGAACAACTTGTTGGATTGCGATCGATTCCAGGCATGGTTGTCTTGAGGCCAGCGGATGCCAACGAGACAGTCGCCGCATGGCGAGTTGCGATCGGCAGGAAACAAGGGCCTGTCGCATTGGTGCTCACACGGCAAAATCTTCCTGTGCTGGAATTGAGCCTCTATCCTGCCATTCCGGCTGGAGTTCCGTTGGGTGGCTATATCCTCATTGATTCTCCGATAAGTGGACAACCAGATATTGTTCTCATCGCCACAGGATCAGAAGTCTCTCTCGCGCTCGAAGGGCGCGAACGACTCGCCGCCGGAGGCGTTCACGCGAGAGTCGTGAGTATGCCGAGTACAAACCTCTTCGCAGCACAGTCAGACGATTACCGAGAAAAGATTCTGCCCACGAACGTTCCCATCCTGGTCATTGAGGCCGGCTCCCCAGTCGGATGGCAGTCCTTTGTCGGCCCCAGGGTCGCCGTCATCGGGATCGACACCTTCGGCTCGTCGGCACCCGGACAAGAGGTAATGGAGCACTACGGCTTCACCGCAGAGAACGTCTGTAGGCAGGCCCATCGCGTACTTGACAACAACAAGGAGGGAGCACCATGCGCGTCGGAATCGCCTCAGACCATGGAGGGTTCGTTCTGAAGGAGCAGATCGCGAAGTTGCTGCACGATGCTGCCTATGATGTCGTCGACTTCGGGGCGCTTCAGCCGAACCCAGGAGATGATTATCCCGACTACGTGATCCCACTGGCCAGAGCTGTAGCCGCCGGCAAAGTGGATCGCGGCATCGCGCTCTGCGGCAGTGGAGTGGGTGCATCCATCTGTGCCAACAAAGTTGCTGGCGTGCGCGCCGGGCTCATCCACGACGTCTTCTCCGCTCACCAGGGTGTTGAAGACGACGACATGAATGTCTTTTCACTGGGTGGACAGGTTATCGGGCCGGCATTGGCATGGGAATTGATTCAGACGTTTTTGAAGGCTCGTTTTAGCGGTGCAATTCGGCATCAGCGCAGAGTCGACAAAGTGAGTGCACTTGAAAGCCAACCAGTAGAGTGACTAGTCTCCAAGAGGAAAAAGATGAATCGAACGACCCAGAAACTCCACCAATTCGGCCAAAGTCTTTGGCTCGATAACATCACACATCGTCTACTCGCCAGCGGCACCCTGCTGAGCTATATTCAAGAGCTTTCAATCACTGGCCTCACTTCGAACCCAACCATCTTTGATCACGCCATCAAGAACAGCAATGATTACGACGATGTTATCCGCCGGAAGTTGGATGAAGGGAAGTCAGGCGAGGTGCTGTTTTTCGAGTTGGCCCTCGAGGACCTGAGGCAGGCGGCCGATCTTTTCCGGCCTGTCTACGACCGAACCGACGGTGTGGATGGCTGGGTCTCACTGGAGGTATCCCCGCTTCTGGCGCATAACACGACTGGAACTCTCGCCGCGGCCAAGGCTCTTCACAGTCGCGCGGCGCGGCCCAATCTCTTCATCAAAATTCCCGGTACCAGCGCGGGTCTTCCAGCTATCGAGGAGGCAATCTTCGCTGGCATCCCCGTGAATGTAACCCTGCTGTTCTCGGGCAAGCAATATGTCGCAGCCGCCGAAGCTTATATGCGTGGGCTCGAGCGGCGCATAGACGCCGGACTCAATCCTGATGTTGGTTCCGTGGCGTCACTCTTTGTCAGCCGTTGGGACGTAGCTGTAGCACAGAAGGTGCCGGAGATTCTGCGCAACAAGCTTGGCATCGCCATCGCCAAGGATGCTTATGAGATGTATCGCACGCTGTTAGATTCGCCGCGGTGGCAGCGTATCCAAAACGCTGGAGCCCGCCCTCAGCGCCTGCTTTGGGCGAGCACAGGAACCAAGGATCCCAACGCCTCGAACATCCTGTACGTCCAGGCTCTAGCCTTACCATCCACGATCAACACGATGCCTGAGGCAACTTTGAATGCGCTTGCCGCTCATCTGGAATTCGGCGAAGCTCCACGCGAGAAGAACGACAAGATTCTCACTGAATTTGCAATCGCTGGTATTGACACGGAGGCCGTGGCTGTCCAGTTACTCGGGGAAGGCGTCGAATCGTTCGCCGAATCATGGAACGATCTTCTGGATTGCATCGCATCGAAGAGTGCTGTGCTCAAGGCAGTAGTTGTCTGAGTGCACGGTGAGCAATCCCACAAACCTAAAGCAAGTCAACCACGGAAATGGAGATCGAAATGAACTCGAAAAACTCTGTAGCGGCAATCTATGACACTCACGAACAAGCAGAACACGCTATCAAGGAACTCCAGGAGGCAGGCGTCGATATGAAGAGCCTGTCAATCGTAGGGCGGGATACGCACACGGAGGAACACGTAGTTGGCTATTACACTGCCGGTGATCGCATGAAGTATTGGGGCGGGGTAGGAGCGTTTTGGGGTGGGTTCTGGGGATTACTTTTCGGATCGGGTCTGTTTTTCATACCCGGACTCGGACCGATTCTTGCCGCTGGCCCAATCGTAGCCTGGATTGTAGCCGGACTCGAAGGCGCAGTTGTTCTTGGGGGCGTAAGCGCGATTGGGGCGGGGTTGGTCAGTATCGGCATCCCGAAGGACAGCGTCCTGAAGTACGATGTCGCATTAAAGACCGACAAATACGTGCTCGTCGTCCACGGAACGCCGGATGAGGTAGAGAAGGCCAAGGACATCATTGCCGGCACGGAACAAAGCCATTATGCGGTTTATGGCCAGGCTGTTCTCGTCTAAGGAGCGGCCAGACTGCGGCGCGACTGTGGCGGGGCTCCAAATGTATCGTGCGGAGCTTGCTCCGCAGCGCGTATAGGCTGCAAGAGACAATTCATCGAAAGACTACATACAAAGGGAGATGCAATGTTAATCAAAGCAAAGACGCTAAAGGGTTACTCACTCGCGAGCCTCGATGGAGACATAGGGTCGGCAAGCGAGTTCTACTTCGACGATCGGTATTGGGCAATTCGTTATCTCGTCGCAAATACAGGAACCTGGCTCACCGGCAGGAAGGTCCTGATCTCGCCTTACTCGCTGGACGGTGTCAATGCCGCGGAAGAGAAGGTGTTCGTTCTATTGAACAGGAAGCAGATCGAAGAGAGTCCGTCTATCGACATGGACGAGCCAGTTTCCCGTCAGTATGAGGGCTTATACAACGGATATTATGGATTCCCCAATTATTGGGGTGGTCCGCACATGTGGGGAGGCAATCCATACATTCTGCGGGATCGCAGCAGATGGGGCTTGGCCGCCTCTGAAGCAATGGGTTGGGATCGACATCTTCGCAGCACACATGAGGTAGCGGGCTATCATCTCCTCGCGCTTGACGGCGAGATCGGCCATGTCGATGACTTCATCATCGATGACGAGACCTGGGCAATACGATATCTTGTCGTGGCGACAAAAAACTGGTGGCCTGGGAAAAAGGTTCTGATTTCGCCAAAGTGGATCGAGAACGTGAGTTGGGAAGAGAGGGAGGCTGCAATCGGCCTGTCTCGGGAGGCTATCAAGGCCGCGCCGGAGTATGACGACGAGTCTCTCCTCACGCGAGATTACGAAACAGGCCTGTACGGGCACTACAATCGCGAAGGCTACTGGGTCGAGGAACTCGCGACCGTCTGATTGCAATTCAACAGGTTGCCTGAGTAGCTCCGTGCTGACTGTGTGCTCAAGAATATGCCACAGGCTCCCAGTCCTGCGTTGGTCTGTGGCGTATCCTGCAATGCCCTTGGCATCCCCATTCCGAATGGAGACCGATTCGGGCGGGTGCGTTGCAGCAGTTCTCTTCTTAGATACCGCCTCTACCAAGCAGTATGCCGATGCCGTACGTCACCGCGCCTTCGGCTGCGCCAACAAAGGTCATCTCAAGACCGGAGGACCACCAGGAGCGGACTGTAATCAGGGATTTTGCGGCGCCGACGGCAAAGTGGGCGGCTAGCGAGATGATTGCCGCGACGATGACCGCTTCAATTCCATGCATAAAGAAGAAGGGGACGACCGGAATGCTGGCCCCGATGGCAGTCGAGAGAGCACCGGAGGTGGCCGAAACCAGCGGGTTGGAGAGCGCTTCCTCTGACGAGCCAAGGCGTTCGTTGGCCAATGCACGCAGCAACTGATCGGGATCGCTGGCGATGTGGTTGACCATGTGTTGAGCATCATCCTCTGGCACGCCTTTGACCTGATAGTAGAGAGAAAGCAGTTCGCGAGCTTCGGGGCCGTTCATCTGGATGGCTTCGCGTTCGCGGGCAACCTCGGCGAAATAGATCTCACGCTCGCTCTTGGCGGCAAGATAAGCGCCTGAGCCCATCGACAGTGCGCTCGCGATCATGCCGGACAGGCCCGCGAGGAGAACATATTTGCTGTCACCCGCGGTTGCGCCTGAGACACCGGAGACTATTCCGAAGATGGCGCCTAGACCATCATTGACGCCATAGATGGCATCGCCGATCCATGCTCCAGGCCGCTTGCGGCTCTGATCGCTCTTCGAAAGCAAATCTTTGAGAGCCGCTTTGACGTCGAGTTTTGGCGAACCAGCGGAGACTGGATAGTGACCGCGCAGCAGAGATCCGAGTTCCTGGTAGTGATCTTTTTCGTCCTCGATGACGTGATTGAGGATGGCAATAGACCCCGCGTCACCCAAAACCTTTAGTTGCTCGCCGTATTTCGCAATGTCGCGGCTTTCGTCGATCTCCAATCGACGCAGAGCCATCTGGATGCCGCCTGCGCGGTTGGCTAGTGAGTCTGCGTCGCCGTGGTCACTGCCTTGGTAGAGCGGTTCTGGGCCATCCAACTCGCGGATGCGGCCGGCCCACAGTGCCGCATGCTCCCATTCGGCGCCAGCCAGGTGATGTAGTACTTGGGCGCGCACGGGGTCGCTGTCGCGGTCCGCCAAGGTCTGATAGGTCCAGTGTCCCTCCATCTCGGCTTGCCAGTTGGCATCGAGTGCCGCGAGGACTTTCGCAAGCTTACCGTCGGTCAACACTTCATTGGCCATGTGTCCCTCCTATCGTGCAGGTCGAAGTGCTCGGAGCAACACTAGGCCAGGTGTCGCTCCGATATCTCGTATTGACGGGACCCTCCGGGCTCAATAGGAAACAGTAAGGAGATTTGAAACGCTGCCCACCCCAGGTGCGGAGAAAGCGGCGTGCTCGGCGTCGTCGTGTTCTCTCCATGAATGCACACGTCCGCGCAAGGTCACCAGGTTGCCAGAAGTTTCGACAGTAACATCCTTCGCCTCAATCTGGGCATCGCGTTTGAGTGCGTCCTCGATCTTGATGTCCGTGGTATTCAAGGTCGGCTTGAGTGCGACCTCGTTCGATACTGCTTTGACGCCGCGCATGGACCGAACAGCTCTTGCAGCTTCTTCTTTTTGGTATTGCCATTCGGCAGTTCCTTGAAGCGTGATCCAGCCGTTTGAAACGCTGACCTTGATGGTGTCAGGCACCTGGGAGTTCCAGTTCAAGTGATTCGCAGCCGCAGACGCAATCTCTTCATCTGTGCGCTCGCTCTCGAAAGGTAGATCGACGATAATCTCACTTGCGACCGAGGTGACGTCAACAACTCGGAGGGCCGCCCGCTCGGCTGCCCACTTCTCATACAAACTACCGACATGCCCATCAAGCTCAACAACCCCATTGTTGACCGAGACGCCAATCTTGATTGCGCAAACGCTTGGTTCCCAGCGCAATTCCTGCTCCACATGGTTTTTAATCGTTTCCGCTGTTTTCACTCGAACACCTTTTCTTCCGGTTAAGCTATCAATTGATCTTCGTGATCCTACACGGGATCGTGGCTAAATCATTGCAGGGTCGAGGTCCTGGAACTGTGCCAGATTGCTCTGCGCGGTGTGGGCGAGACAGACGCTCACAATCTTCTTCGCGGCCACGAACCCAAAACTTGGGTAAACCGACCTAAGAAGTTGGTTTGGAGCATTCCATGTTGAAGGGCTGGATGCGATGAGCAAACTGGAACAGTATCTCTGCCTGGCAGGTGAAATCCTATAAGGATGAATGATCATATTCGTCAAGATCATGAAGACCTTCTTGATAGCCTCGTCGGCGGCAAACTGCCGCGCAATCTGAGTTGGAACGCCGTAGTTGACCTCATCGGACAGATTGGCGAGGTCCAGCCGCACGGAAACGACGAGTTTGTGTTTGTGGTGGGTTCCCAGAGGGGATTCTTCAAGCTTCCCGGCACCCATAATCTTGAAGTTGAAGAGGTCTCCAGGCTTCGTAGCTTTCTAAGAGAAGCTGGTGTCCTTGGGAAACCCGCGAAAGCGCATCAGATCGGACGAATGGTTGTCGTTATCGATCATCATGCGGCCCATATTTACCACGATCTCGGCGGCAGCCGGCCTCAAGACGACGTCACCGTCAAGCCGTATGATCCATTTGGATTTCAGCATCATCTGATCCATCGGAAGGAAGTCCATTACAAGGGTGAGCATGTCCCAGAGGAAGAATCTTACTACGAAGAGATTGCAACGGATCTTGTCCATGCGGAAGCGATCATCCTGATCGGTCATGCAACAGGCAAAAGCAGTGCTGTCAATTTCCTCAGCGAGTATTTGAAGACCCATCACCCTGAAACGTTCCAGCGAATTATCGCCACCGAGACGGCGGATCTCTCTGCGTTAACCGAGCCGGAAATCGAGGAGATCGCAAAGAAGCACATTCGTGCAGTCCCTATACCGGCCTGAAAGGGCATCTTGGCACTTGCGCGCACTGAGCCTGAATGGGTCGGCCGCATTCCTGGATGGTGTATCTTTGCACCCGTAGCCTTGTGTTCGCCCATTGCCGCACAACGAGATGTGATGAGGATTTCATGCCTGGATATAGGTCGATCGACAGGATTCGAACCGTCACCGCCAGCACATTTGACCGGCTGGTATTGAATGGTGAAGGGCCGATTGTAGTCGAATTCATGTCATACGGATGTGCACATTGCGGTGTGATCGAGCCGGATCTTCAGCAGGTTGCGGAGATGGTGGAGTCCACGGAGAAGATCTTCAGGGTCAACATTGCCCTCGACCGGGAACTCGCTGATGCTTACGAGGTACAGGGGACACCCACCCTGATCATGTTTCTCAACGGAGCGGTCGTCGGGCGCGAAGAGGGTCCAAGTCCAGACGTATCGAATCTACTGGCTGTGGTGCGCCAACCATACGTGTCATGAAATGAGTTTGGACTATGCAGAGCAGAAATCAAACAGCGCCAGTCCTACTGTTCAATGACGAGTGCGGAGTCTGTCGAAGCATCGCCGGTTGGGTGAAGAAACAGGTGCAGACTGGTTCGGGCTCCGCCTCGATTGTGGTACGACCGATTGGTCAGGATCCCGAGGAGTTGCGGACTCTCAATCAAGACCTGAACATCTGGGATGCCTACGCAACAATTCATCTGCTGATGCCGGATGGCTCGATGAAACTCGGAGGGGAAGCCGTTGCTGAGGTTCTGCGAAATCTACCCAGTACCAGATGGTTCACATGGACGTTCGCAATCAGTGTCTTCGGGGTTCGACCATTCCAGGCGATCCTCAATCTGGCCTATGCCATCCTGGCAGACGTGCGCCCGGTATTTGGCTGCGAGAGTTGCGGCACGCCGAGTCCTTGGGTGCGTCCAATCCGATGGATCGTAAAATGGACAGCTTCACTATTGGGTGCGAGTCATCATGCGAATCCAAGCCCCCATTTCACCTCGTTGCCGGGCAAGGGGCGTACCTGAGTTCAGTTGTTCAACTTGAAACAATCGACTGGCAGCTGGTCCGCGTCCCAGGACCGATAAACGCCTTTCAATCTCGTAGCAGGTTTCGTGGCTTCGCGGGAGAGTTGAGTATCGACTTGGGTTTCTTGCCCGCGGCGAATTCCTCGATAACGTGACATATGAAGTTCGCCGTTCCGTTCAGCATGAGGTCAGTTAGCCCTGCAATGTGGGGAGTCACCAGCACCTGAGGAAGTTGAAGCAAAGCGTCCTTGCGATCGGGCGGTTCATTCTTCAAGACGTCGAGCCCGGCGGCCGAAAGTTGCCCATTCGTAACTGCATTGACCAGCGCTGCCTCGTCGATGAGCATGCCGCGAGCGATGTTGACAAGGATGGCGCCGCGCTTCATCGCAGCAAGCACAGCCGCATTGATCAGGTTCTCATTTTCTTTGCTGGCTCGAACACAGATGATTACAAAATCGGCATGGGCGACGGCGGTATTCAGTTGATCGGCAGGATAGGCATGGACATCGGCCGGCGCATTTTCAGGATGTTCGTCTGTTGCTATCATCTTCATGCCGAATGGACGCAAGCGATCTACGAGCTGTTGCCCGATGGTGCCCAGGCCAACTATACAAACCGTCTTCCCGCTTAGTGCGAGACTGAGAGTGGGAGGCCTGACAGGGTCTCCTCGAAGGGAAGTCAGAGCCTCTCCTAAATGTCGCGCCGCGCCGAGCAGAAGCAAGACCGCGAATTCCGCAACAGAAGTCGCATTCCCGGTAAGGTCGGCCGGGGCATAAGAAACCCAAATGCCGAGTTCGCTGGCAGCATCTATGTCGACATTTTCATACCCGTCGCTGGCCGTCTGAACGAGCGTGAGCTTTGGCTGGGCGAGAAACAAGTCGCGCCCGACATTACTCATGGCGAGCAGCACATCAAAATCGAACGCGGGAGCGTCCCTGCCGTCGAGCCATTCAACCACTTCATGGTGCGCCAGCGCAGTACGAAAATTTCGCAGAAGCTCCGATGTAAAGAAGTTCCTGGTATGGAGAAAAGCGATCTTCATGTTTATGCCTTCAACTTTGTTTGCCGAATGCCGGTAGATGCTTGACGCACCTTGTTTGTTCAGGAAATACGGAGGCGAGCAAAGACAGGAATCTTGACCATATCCAGAATCGCGCCGAAGGTAATAGCAGCGCCGAACTCGGCAGCTATGACCGCTAGGGGCAACGGCGCCATGGCGATGCCAAATGTTGCCAGAGTTGAAATGATAAGAACATCGGCTACTGAAGAAGATACGAGCCAAATGCTGGGGCGCAGACCCCAGAAATGCTGGCGTCCGCGAATGACATAGGTCGTGGCCTGGCTGCCAAACACGATACTGACCGCGGTCAGCGTTTGAAGTGCCTCGAGGCCGAGATGCCATTGAAATTTGCCCACTGCCAGTATTGCCGTGGAGAAGGCAAGGAAACAGAGTCCTAGCATCACTCCTGCACTAGTGATTCGGCCGATCTGCCAGGAGTTTGGCGTCGCTGATGGCCGCACTCGGTCGGTGGTCAGCGACATGGCAAGGAAGTCGCCGGTGATCATCACAATGACCATCAGCATCGGAGTCAGCACCGCGTGTCCCGTAATGACAAGGCCAACAGCCAGCAAGAGTGCCTGAAACACCTTCTTCTGAACCGAGTTGAGCGTATAGGTGAGAATGCGTTGAAACGTGACTCTTCCTTCTTTTACGGCAGCTACAATGCCGCCCAGCCCAGCCTTGGTTAGAACAACGCCGGCAGCCGATTTGGCCACGTCGGTTGCGGTCGAGACAGCAATACCAATCTGTGCCTGGCGCAGCGCAGGCGCGTCGTTGGCCCCGTCGCCACACATTCCGACTGTATGTCCGCTCTTCTGGAACGCTTTAACGAGGTCAAACTTGCCCTCCGGAAGAACACTCGCGAAGACCGAGAAGTCTTCCGGCTTGATGCCGTCCGGCAGTTTGCCGGCCGGGCAGATTGCTCCCTGCAACCCAACCGCGTGAGCGACGATTGCCGCTGTGGCCGGAGCATCTCCTGTCACCATGACTGTGCGCACGCCGAGACCGTTCAACTCCGAGATAAGAGAGATCGAGTCGGTCCGCGGCGGATCGCTGAGGGCAATCAATCCAATAATCTGGTTAGAGGCAGCCGGTCCCGCAGCAACTGCCAAGACTCTAAAACCTTGCTTCTCAAGTTCGTCGGCGATAGCGGCTGCGCCAAGGGAAGGCGCAGCGAGGGCGACAACCGAAGTAAACGCACCCTTGATGATTCGCTCGGAACTGCCCTCTGGATTTGTCGCGGTTGCTTCCGAGGTTTTCTTTACTGGATCGAACGGAACAAAAGCGATCAGCTTTGGCAAGCCGGTGGCTGTCTTCTGCGATGCAGCAAGTCGAATGGCCGCATCGACAGGGTCCTCGCCACCATCAGAACTCGCAAGCGCCGCCATTCCGAGAACGTGCGCTTCGTCGAATCCGGGCAGTGGACGAACGCTTGTGACGGTGAGTTCGTTGCAGGTCAGAGTTCCCGTCTTATCTGAGCACAACACATCGATCGATGCTGCTTCATCCACGGCGGAAAGCCGTGTTGGCAACACACCCTGCTTCGCGAGAGCACGAGCTCCAATAGCGGCAGCGAGGGTGAATGTTGCCGGCAATGCGACCGGGATGATGGCCAGGACCGAGGTCAGCAACAACGGAATCATCTCACTCGATGGCATCGCATGGTGCCAGGCATAGGCTCCCATCCCACCGATGATGAGGCAATTGAAGACCGCCAGGTTGCGGATGATCCTGAGCACGGCCTTTTGCTGTGTACTCACTACGTGTGCCGACCGAATGAGTTCCGCCGTGCGGCCGAATTTGGTGCCGGTGCCGGTAGCCGTAACGACGGCGGTGGCTTCGCCGCGCCGCACCAGGGCCCCCGCAAACGTGTCTGTGCCGGCACCTGCGTCGATCGGGAGAGATTCACCTGTAAGCATCGACTGGTCGAGCTCAACCGACCCGCCGGTCAGGTGCACATCCGCGGCTACGACACCGCCAAGCGAAAGCTTCACCAGGTCGCCGCATACCAGTTCCGCCGCAGGTACAGTCTTCCATGCACCGTCTCGGTGAACCGAGGCGTTGAGCGCCAGACGGGATTTGAGAGCAGCAAGCGTGGCCTGAGCGCGACTCTCTTGCAAATAAGCAAGTGCCGCGTTGAAAAGGAGCAAAGCTGCTATGACCGCGGCTTCGTAATACTTATGCAGTGCGGTCTCAAGCACAATGGACGCTTCAAGCAGCCATGGTACAGGTGCCCAGAACTTGGTCAGTGCATTCCGAAGCGGATGAGCAGACGCTTCCGGCATTGCATTGGGACCGTCTTTTTCAAGACGAGTACGGGCTTCTTCGTTTGTAAGGCCAACCGGGACGCCATCCGGAGCCGGTTTTACGGCCGGACTGCTTGATGCCGGGGCGACAAGGTTAGTCGAGCTCACCATTGGTCACCTGAAGCGCTAATCTCACTACCACCATTCCATTGAGCGGTCTGAGGTCGTTTTTACGTCTGATTCCGGCTTGGCTGAATGAAGTAGTAGGAGAGGACACTGTGCGAGCTTCACGACCTTTTCGGCAATCGAGCCAAATACAAGCGGGTGCCAGCCTAAGATACCGTGGGTCGAGATCACGATCATGTCAATATGTTCGCGATCGACCACTTTCATGATGTTGCCGACTATGTCATTTCCAACTTCAACGCTGAAAGTTGACTTCACTCCTCTTGCTACAAGTGCAGCCTTGCACTTGGCCAAATGAGTCTCTGCGTATTTTCTTGCATTCTCAAGAAAGGCAGCCTCTGGGATGAGGTCTGGAATTGTAGTGGTCGGAAACTCAGGAATCACGTTCACGAGATAGAGCTCCGCCTGAAAGTGCTGGGCAAGGTCTGCAGCCATATCCAGCGCGGCCTGGGATGACGGACTGAAGTCTATGGGCAGAAGAATCTTTGTGGGGATGGAAGGGAAACGATTGACTTCGGACATGATGGCTCTCGATCACTGATCAGATTGACTAGGCACAAGTCTCCTTCGTCTTGAGAGCAATGGCTGTGCTCTTTTGGACATCTGAACGCAGAGTGTTTGTCCGATCTCCGTTCGGCCGGCATCGATTCGCACAGACGCCTATAATGGGGTTGACCCCAGAAAGAGACCTAATCTGTTAAAGAAACCCTTGATTATCAGTTTCGTTGCCGCGTTGGCATTCTCTTTCTTTCCCGCTGCAAGAGGGGCAGGAGCAACGACGCCTGCGGATTCCGTACCTTATCGCCTTCGCCTCTATCACCTTCATACCGGAGAACATCTCGATGTCGTCTACCGGATAGGCGACCAATATCTTCCAGGGGGCGTTGCGGCGTTGGACCATTTTCTTCGCGACCACCGTACGGGTGACGAGAAGGAATATGACATCAGGGAATTCGATCTTCTGCATGACCTATTGGCCAAACTGGGACATCTCGACAGCGAGATCGACATCGTCTGCGGGTATCGCACTCCCTGGAGCAATAACTATCTCCGCGAGCATAGCAGTGGCGTTGCGCTGCATAGCCAGCATATGGAAGCTAAAGCGATCGATATTCGCATCCCGGGGATACCCACCGCTCAGGTTCGCGATGCTGCGCTGTCTCTAAGGCGCGGTGGCGTCGGATATTACGCGCAATCCAATTTTGTGCATGTTGACGTAGGCCCGGTGCGCCGCTGGTAGCGGCTCTCTCGATTAACGGTTCGTCTGGTTCTTTGCCAAGGCATCGTTGAGAGCCCCGTCAAGTCCATAGATGTCGTTGTAGAAATAGACTTCACCGTTCTCCTCGACAATTGCCGTTAGATAAACGATGACCACCGGCACTGGCCTCGTAAGGTTTACCTGGTGGTTGTCAGGGCCAGACTGCATGGCTGCCTTGATATCTTCCAGCGTCCACTTGGGCTGATCCTGGAGCAGCCACGCCGCAAGCACCGCCGGTTCCTCCACGCGGATACACCCGTGACTGAAGTCGCGCCGCGACTGGTCGAACAGCTCCGGCGCCGGCGTGCTGTGCAGGTATATATCGAATTCGTTAGGAAACATGAATTTGATCAAACCTAGCGCGTTTCGCGGTCCGGGCTTCTGCCGTATCAGGATCCTGCCTGACTTTATCTCTGCCAGCATGGCTTGGCTCACCGCTCCCGCGGCTACGATTTGCCCATTCTGGTCCGTGGCCTCGAAGCCCTTCCTCGCTAGGTAGCGTGGGTCCCTTTGAAGCTTGGGAACGATCTCCGCGCGAGTAATGTCGAGGGGAAGATTCCAATACGGCCGGAAGATGATGTACTTCATTTCCTTGGCAAAGACCGGCGTCTGATGATTGAGCGCCTTCCCCACCACAACATTCAT
>Ga0181517_10000420_pt1 | contig 57908 bp, 51 predicted proteins | sample PEATcosm2014_Bin_31_FD_119748 | JGI IMG/M metagenome (GOLD analysis project Ga0181517, IMG submission 119748) | Peatland microbial communities from MTU Mesocosm Facility, Houghton, MI, USA - PEATcosm2014_Bin01_30_metaG | ecosystem: Environmental > Terrestrial > Soil > Wetlands > Peat | place... | reverse complement strand
GGCGGGCATGCGCATACCCGACTTGGGACGATATCCAGCAAATGCCAATAAATTCGCACATTTATGATTAGTCTGCATTGTGTTGTGGTTCCTATACATGAAATAAAAAGAGTTATGCCTATGCGAGCCGTCCCCACCCCTTGCACCTGGGTCGGCACCCCGACATCCTGAAGCTTGAATACGGAACCGGAACCAGGTTATGCTCGGGAGCATGAAGCAGAGAGTTGGCTATAAGCGGCCGGGACATCACCCGGAACTGCTCTGCCGCGACTGATCGGCTAACTCGAGAATTCAAGGAATGAAACCCACGCGCCCTTTTCCCTGTGGCCCCAGCTATGGCTGGCTGCTGGCGGTTGTTTTCCTCAGCATGGCCGGCCCGGTCTTTTCCCAGAGCCTCGACTTTTACTATCCGGGCGCCAACGATTCGGTTTTTACCACGGTCTTGCAGGCCGATGGGGACAGTGTGGTCGGCGGCCAGTTCTCGATGATGCAAGACATGGAAGTGGATTTTATCGCCCGGGTTGATCCCTACGGCAATCCCGATCCGGTGTTTAATCCGGGAGCCGACGGGGCGGTCAATTGCGTTGTGGTGCAGGCCGACGGCAAAGCGGTGGTGGGAGGCGAGTTCGAGCACCTGGGCGGCGCGCCGCGCCAGTGCCTGGGCCGGCTCAACCTCGACGGCTCCATTGACACCAGTTTTGAGGCCGACGCCAGCCCGTCCGGTTATGTTCGCTGTCTGGCGGTGCAAGCCGACGGCAAGATCCTGGCGGGGGGGGAGTTCACCAGCCTCAGCGGCCAATCCCGGGACCGCTTGGGCCGTCTCAACACCGATGGCTCATTGGATGCCGGGTTCAATCCGGGCGCCAACGCCACGGTCTATAGCCTGGCGGTTCGGACCAATGGCGAGATTCTCGTCGGAGGCAGCTTCGCCCAGTTGGCGGGACAGGCATGCAGCTTCCTGGGGCTGCTGGAGACCAACGGCGTGTTGGATACCAGCTTCCTTGGCAGCGCCAATGGCAATGTCTATTCGATCACGCTCCAGGCCGACGGCAAGATCCTGGTGGGAGGCGATTTCAGCATGCTCTCGGGCTTGGCCTGCACCAACCTCGGCCGGCTCAACCCCAATGGGTCGCTGGACACCAATTTCGTCGCCGAAGCCGACGGCCCGGTTTATTCGCTGGCGGTTCAGACGGACGGCGAGATTGTGGTCGGAGGCGATTTTGACACATTGTCCGGATCGGCCTGCACCAACCTCTGCCGGCTCAACCCCGACGGCACGCTTGACGATTCCTTCAGCGCCGGCACCGATTTGCAGGTCTCGTCGCTGGCCATTCAGGCGGACGGAAATATTTTGGTTGGAGGCGACTTCTCGGAGCTGGCCGGCTCCGCTTGCCCTTATCTTGGCCGCCTGGTGAACACGGATGCCGGGACCAACCTGCTGACTGAAAGCGAGTCCGCCATCACATGGCTGCGCGGCGGCACCAGCCCGGAAGTGTGGCTCGCGACGTTCGACTTTTCCACCAACAACGGCCTGAGCTGGGTCAGCCTGGGCAACGGGGTGCGCGTGGCGGGCGGCTGGCAATTGGCGGGCGCTTCCGTGCCGGCCACGGCCACGCTGCGCGGGCGCGGCTTTCTGACCGGCGGCAAGGGCAATGGATCGGCCTGGTTTGTGGAAACGGTTGTTGGCCCGGTGTATCTTGCCGACCAACCCTTCAGCCAGGTCCTCCCCGCGGGCGATAGCGCTGTGTTGAGCGTTTATGCCGAGGGGACGCTTCCAATCACCTATAGCTGGTACAATGGCTCGACGTTGCTCAGCGACAACGACAACATTTCCGGTTCTCAGTCCGCCATCCTCAACTTGAGCACCGTATTTGGCGCGGATGCTGGAAACTACTGGGTTGTCGTCAGCAATAGTTTTGGCAGCGTCACCAGCCAGGTTGCAACATTGACGGTCGATGATCCGATAATCGTCGATTCCCCGGCCAGCCAGTCGGCCGTGACCGGGCAGGCGGTCACGTTCGACGTTACCGCCATCGGCACTGACCCGATGACCTACCAATGGCGCCAGGGAGGAACCAACCTCGCCGGGGCAACCAGCACCTCGCTGACCCTCCATAGTCTGGAACTCAGCGAGGCCGGCAACTACGATGTCATTGTCAGCAACAAGTTTGGCTCCGTCACCAGCGCGGTTGCCACCCTGAACCTGACGGTCGCCACCTTTGACCCCTTTGACCCCGGCGCCAGCGGGCAGGTCTTTGCCTTGGTGCCGCAGTCGGACGGGATGATCCTGGTTGGCGGGGCTTTTACGAACCTGGCAGGCCAAGCCTGGAATCGCCTGGGCAGGGTTTACGTGGACGGCAGTCCCGACGCCACATTTACCGGCGGGGCCAGCGGCTCGGTTTACGCGTTGGCGCTTCAGCCCGACGGCAAAATCGTGGCGGGCGGCCTCTTCACCAACCTGGCGGGCAGGGCCTGCAATCGGCTGGGACGGCTCAATACCAACGGCAGCTTCGACGTAACGTTCTTAGCGAACGCCAGCAGCACGGTTTATGCGTTAGCTTTGCAGTCGGACGGGAAGATCGTGGTTGGCGGGTCGTTCACCAACCTGGCCAGCCAGCCCTGCACCAACCTCGGCCGGCTCAACACCAACGGCACTTTAGACACGACTTTCAAGCCAAACCCCAACAGCACCGTGTATGCCCTGGCGCTGCAGACGAATGGCGGCATCGTGGTAGGCGGCGGTTTTACGACATTGGCCGGGCAGGCTTGCAGCTACCTTGGCCGGCTCACCACCAACGGCGTCTTCGATACCACCTTCAGCGCGACAGCCAACAGCTTGGTGGTGGCGCTTGCGGTGCAGGCCGACGGCGAGATTCTCGTGGGAGGCAATTTCACAACGTTAGCGGGGGTGTCCCGCACCAGCATCGGCCGGCTCACGACCAACGGCGCGCCCGATCTGAGCTTCAACCCGGGCGCGAACGTCAACAGCTACGTGGTGGCTCTGGCGGTTCAGACCGACGGCAAGATTCTGGTTGGCGGCAACTTCGATCAGTTGAGCGGGGTGGCCTGCACGAATCTTGGCCGGCTCACGACCAACGGCCTGATCGACACCGCCTATTCTGATGGGACGAACGGCGGCTATGTCTATTCGCTGGCCGTGCAGACCAACGGCTGCTTGCTGGTGGGCGGCTCTTTTACCAACCTCGCCGGGTACGTGCGCCAGGATCTCGGCCGCCTCTTCAATACAACGGCCGCGGCGCAAACCCTCTCCTGCGTCACCTCGAACATCACCTGGCTGCGGAGCGGGAGCGAGCCGGAAGTTTGGCGCACCACGTTCGAATCGTCCCTCGATGGCCTCAACTGGACCTCTCTGGGCGCCGGCTCGCGCATCACTGGCGGCTGGCAACTGACCGGCCTGTCCCTCCCGACCAACGCCACCATTCGCGCCCGCGGCTATGCCGCCGGAGGGTATCACGGCGGCTCCGGTTTCTTTGTGGAGTCCATCGCGGCGGTTCTGCCTCCGGCGCCGGCCTCCAACCCGCTGTCGATCCTGGTGGACGACGCGAGCTTCGGCTTCCATTCCAATCTGTTCGGCTTCAATTTCAGCGCCGCCTCGGGCCAGGCGGTTGTCATTCTCGCCTCAACGAACCTGGTGAATTGGGTCGCGATTCAAACCAACCTGGTGGCCACTAACGGAGCCATTTTCTTCAGCGACGCCAATTCCGGCAAGTACCCGCGCCGGTTCTACCGGGCGATGCTCTTTAACGGCGTGTTGCCTCCGCCTTCGTTCCTGGCCGGGACCGGCAACCTCGGCATGTCTTCAGGGCAGTTTGGCTTTAATCTGGGCGGCGTCGTCGGCCAGACGTTTGTGATCCAGGCTTCCAGCAACCTCGTGAATTGGGTTCCGCTGACCACCAACGTCCTGACGGCCAGCCCGCTGCGGGTCACCGACCCGGGGTCCACCAATTTCGCGAGGCGCTTTTATCGCGCCCTGCTGCCATGAGCCTTGAGCTTCCCGGCAGCGCGATGCAGGCCCTGGTGGAAGATTTCCTCCAACACCTCCGCCACGAGCGCGGCCAGGCCGAGCATACCCAGCGGACTTACGCCGCCTTGCTCAACAAATTCGTCGCCTGGGCGGGCGGCCAGGGCTTGTGCGATTGGGGCTCAGTCGACCTGCGCCACCTGATGGCCTTTCTCCAGCATGAGCGCGAGCGGGGGCTGCTCAGCGAGCCGGAGAATTCGCCCCGCCGCCTGAGCGGGGAGAGCCTCTATCTGGAGATTGCGGCTTTGCGCGCCTTCTACCGCTTTGCGGAGAACGAAAAGCTGCTTCCGGCCAACATCGCCGAAAACCTCTCGCTGCCCCGCCGCTGGAAGCGCCTGCCCAAAGCACTCACAGGCCGGGAGATCGACAAATTGCTCGCGCCCGAAATCCCGGAGACTCCGGCCTCTCTTTGCGACCAGGCCGTGCTCGAGCTGGGGTATGCCTCCGGCCTGCGCCTCGCCGAGCTGCGCCAGGTGCGCCTGGAGCAACTCCACCTTGAAGCCGGCTTTGTCAATGTCATCGGCAAAGGGAACAAGGAGCGGGTGGTGCCGCTCGGGCGCAAGGCGGTAGCCGCCATTGAGCGGTATCTTCAAGCCGGCCGGCCGCAACTGGTGACTCCGCGATCGCCGGGGTCGGTATTTCTGACCAAACGCGGCACGCCTTTCGCGCCGGTCACCTTGTGGCTGCGGATCAAGCAGCGGGTCCGGCGCGCCGGCATCGGCCGCAACGTCACCCCGCACATGCTCCGCCACAGCTTCGCCACGCATCTGCTCGAAAACGGCGCCGACCTGCGCGTCATCCAGGAACTTCTCGGCCACGCCAATATCAGCACTACCGAGGTCTATACGCACGTGGCGGGCAATCGGTTGCGTGAGGTTCACCGGAAGTTCCATCCGAGGCCGTGAAACGTGAAACGTGAAACGTGAAACGTAAAACGTAAAACGTGAAACGTAACGGGGGTGCCAGGTTGTCAGGTTGTCAGGGGGGTTGGGGTCGAGTGTCGAGTGTCGCGGGGAGGGCTCAGGTTCTAACGTTTCGCCCCTCACGTTTCACGTTTTACGTTTCACGTTTCACGTTTTACGTTTCACGTTTCACGTTTTACGTTTCACGTTTTACGTTCCTCGTCCTTCGCTTGACTCCATTTCACACGATCGCTAACGTAAGCACCATGAAATGTCAGTCGATGCGCCTGCTGCTTGTCCTTGTCTGCGTGCTGGCGTTTCCGTTCCATTCGCCGGCGCCGCTGATCTATCGGCCGGGGGAAGGGTGGAGCTACGAGCCGGTGGGAAGCACCGAGGGCAAATGGCGGCGGCTGCGAGCCAAGGACCAGCTCGATGTGGCGCAGGCGGCCTTTGACAAGAAGGATTACGGGCTGGCGCTCAAGGCGGCGCAGCGCGTGACGCTGGTGTGGCCGCTGTCGGATTATGCGCCGCAGGCGCAATACCTGGTCGGCCGCTGCCGCGAAGCGGGGGGCAACACCGAAAAGGCCTTCAAGGATTACCAGACCGTCATGGAGAAATATCCCAAGGTAGCCAACTACCAGGAGATTTTGCGGCGTCAATCGGACATCGCCGATCTATATCTGGCCGGCAAATGGTTCCGGCTCTGGGGCCTGTTCCCGCTCTATCCTTCCATGGAGCGCACGGCGGAGATGTACGATAAGATCGTCAAGAACGGAGCGTTCAGCGAGGTGGCGCCGCAGGCGCAGTTGAAGATCGGCACCGCGCGCGAAAAACAATCCGACTACCCGCTGGCAGTCAAGGCATACGAGACCGCCGCCGATCGGTATCATGACCAGCCGCTGGTGGCTTCCGAAGCGCTCTACCGCGAGGCCCTGGCCTACAACAAACAGGCCCAGGCCGCCGAGTATGACCAAAGCGCCGCGGGATCGGCTATCTCGACCTTCACGGATTTCATGGCCCTCTACCCGAGCGACTCCCGCGTCCGCGAAGCCCAGAGAATCATCGGCTTGCTCAGGACCGAGCAGGCGCGCGGCAATTTCGAGGTCGCCAGGTTCTACGAGAAGTACCGGAAATGGAAGGGAGCGCTGGTGTATTACAACGAGGTGCTGGTCCAGGACCCGAACTCGCCCTACGCCGCCGCCGCCCGCGAACGCATCGACACCCTCAAGAAGAAACACCTCGAAGTGTCCGCCAAGTGAAGGCCCCATGAAACGGCACCGCCAGACAGGCCGGGGTTTTGGATTCGCGGCTCTGGCGATTGCGGCCCTGGTGGCCGCCGGCAGCCTGACCGGCTGCGCCGGCTACCGGCTCGGGCCGACCAACGGGATGGCGCCGCGCGAAAAATCGGTGCAGGTCAACGCGTTCGTCAACCGCACCCTCGAACCGCGTTTCAGCGACGCCGTGACGCTCGAGCTGCGCAAGGTGCTGGAGCACGACGGCACCTACCAGCTCGCCACGCACGATGACGGAGACGTGGTTATCAGCGGAGAGATTATTAAATTCGAGCGGTTGGAATTGAGCTTTTCGCCCACGGACGTGCTGACAGCGCGGGATTATCGCTTGCAGGTGACCGCCCGTGTCACCGCGCGGGAGCGCAGTTCGGGCAAGACGCTGATCGACCAGCCGGTGTTGGGCACCACGCTGGTGCGCATCGGCAACGACATCAGCAGCGCCGAGCGCCAGGCCCTGCCCCTGATCGCGAACGACCTGGCCCGGAATGTGACGTCACTGCTCGTCGATGGCGCCTGGTGAAGGCCAGGCGCAACCGGACGCTGCCCCGGGAGTGCGCCCGTCCCCGACCGCAGCGGGTAACGATTAGCGCCTGATTCCGGATGTTCGAATGGGCGGAGGCTATAGAAAAGTCTCCAGTCAGCCGGTATTCGGCGCCCGCTGCGCCCGGGGACGGGCGCACCCCTCTTCCGAAGGCCGGGCGCGGCTGAATCTGCGTGCTAAAAGAGGTCTGATCCGCTAGAACGAGCCTGTGACGGGCGAGCGTTCAATTCGGAACCTGGCGCTAATCGGCTTTATGGGCACGGGCAAGTCGTCCGTCGGGCGGGCGGTGGCCGAGGTATTGCGCTTTACCTATCTGGACACAGACCGGATCATCGAGGAGCGAACGCACCTGGCCATCAGCGCCCTGTTCCAGGAGCACGGCGAGCCGGCCTTCCGCAAGTTGGAACGGCAAGTTGTCCAGGAATTGGAGGAGCGGACCAAGACAGTGATCGCGACGGGCGGCGGCCTGCCCGCGGACGAAGGCAACCTCGCCAGCCTGAAGAGCCATGCGCTGGTGGTGTGCCTTTGGGCTTCGCCGGAGACCATCTTCGAGCGGGTGCGCGGCCACTCGCACCGGCCGCTGCTCAACGAGCCGGATCCGCTGGCAAAAATCCGCAGCCTGCTGGCCGCGCGTGAGCGATATTACCGCCAGGCCGATGTGCTGGTGAACACCGAGCTGCGCTCCGTGCGCGAGGTCGCGGCGCAGGTGGTGCATCACTTCCATATGGCGCAGCCGGCCCATCAATGAAAGAGGCCATCCGCCAAAGGGCGCGGGAGTTGGGGTTCGATGACTGCCGTGTCACCACGGCCCAACCTCCCGGGTTTGCGCGCCAGTTCCAGGATTGGATCGCCGCCGGAAACCACGGCGAAATGGGCTACCTGCAACGGAACGCGCCCAAACGCCTCGATCCGCAGCTCGTCCTCCCCGGCGCCCGCAGCATCATTACGCTCGCCGCCAGCTACGCCGCCGAGCCCGCTCCACGCTCCTTGGCGCGTCGGAGCGAAGCGAAGACGACGGTCACGCCCTACGGCATCACCGCCCGCTATGCCCGCTACGGGGATTACCATCACATCCTCGGCGAGCGGCTCAAGCTGCTGGCGGAATTCGTCGATCAGATGGGCGGAGCCGGTGCCCGCTCGCTTTGGTATGTCGATACCGGGCCGGTACTGGAGCGCGACCTGGCCCAGCGCGCGGGGCTGGGCTTCATCGGCAAACACGCCAACCTCATCAGCCGGCGGCTGGGCAACTGGTTTTTCCTGGCCGAAATTCTCACCACGATCGAGCTCGAGCCTGACGAGCCGGAACGGAACCATTGCGGCTCCTGCACGAGCTGCCTGGCGGCCTGCCCCACCGGCGCCATTACCGCGCCTTTCCAGATCGACGCGCGCCGCTGCATCTCCTACCTGACCATTGAATTGAAAGGCCCGATCCCCGTCGAACTGCGTCCGGCCATCGGCAACCGGATTTACGGATGCGACGATTGCCTGGCGGCCTGTCCCTGGAACCGGTTTGCCCAGTCGGGCCGGATGATGCAGGCCCACGCGCGGCCCGACCTTGAAGCTCCTGACCTGCTGGAGCTGCTGGCCCTGGACGAAGCCGGCTTCAAAGAACGGTTTGCCGGCACGCCGATGCTGCGCGCCAAACGCCGCGGCCTCTTGCGCAATGTCTGCGTCGCCCTGGGCAACCTCGGCGACAAATCCGCCCTGCCCGCGCTCCGCCAGGCCGCCGCCGATCCCGACCCGCTGATCGCCGAGCATGCGAAGTGGGCAGTACAGAGAATCGAAGCCGGATTTAGCCCACGCGTGTAGTGCCGGCTCGTCGGTCCGCAGCCCCGCCAGGGGCGACATATTTGTAAACGGGTAGTCCAACGGGCTCCCTTTTTTGTTTTTCAGCGGTGCGGTTCAAGATCCCTGTTGAGGCGGACAGCCTCAAACCGCGCCGCTGAAAAACAAAAAAGGAGAAAAGGCGTCGCTTGTGGCTACAAAGATGCCGCCCCTAGCGGGGCTGCGGACCGACAAGCGCTCCTTACTCTCGGGGAATATCGCAGCGCGGCGGAGGCGGCTGTGCCGATTATCCTGAAGACACTTGAGGATCCCAAGGCGTTTTGCAGAAAAGAGGCCTTGGAGGCGCTTCAGAAGATCGATCCCGAGGCCGCCAAAAATGTCGGCGACAAAGCCGAGGGCAAATAAGGGGTTAAACAGCCTGGGAATGTGGGATGTTTTTCACCCGCAGTAGCCTCCGATCGGTGGCGGGGAGCCGATCGCCCGTCCCTCCGGGACGGAAACGAATAATGGTTTTGGCACTGTCACCCAACGTTGAAAGCGTTGGGCCATTCTCGGGCTGTCCCTCCGGGACGAAGACAGGGCCGCCCTTTTTATCGGCCGCAAGCACTCCACGGGGACGTTGCCCGGGTCATTCCTCCCGGGGGGGCTCGGACCCAAAAGGACTTTGTTTACGGAGTACTCAGTACTGCGTAAAGAAAGTTCTTGAAGGGGAGTTTCTTTCTGGCCCTTCGCGTCCTTCGCGTCCTTCTGTAATGAATCTTGATTTACGGAGTACTCAGGCAGGCACCGTGGACACGATTACCGGTCCGCCGGCGAGCTCCTGCGGGCCCTTGCCTCCGTTGACGAGGAACAGTACGGCCATGCGCACGGCCAAGCCGTTGGTGACCTGCTGGAGGATGACCGACCGGCCGCAATCGGCCACTTCGCTGTCGATTTCCACCCCGCGGTTGATGGGCCCCGGATGCATGATGAGGACGTCGGGCTTGGTTTGGGCCAGGCGGGCTTTGCTGAGGCCGAAGAGGCTGCTGTATTCGCCGAGGCTCGGGAACATGGTCTGGCGCTGGCGCTCGTGCTGGATGCGCAACAGGTTGATGATATCGGCCTCGCGGATCGCCTCGTCAACGTTGTGACTGACGCGGCAGCCCATCTGCTCGAAGACCCGCGGCACCAGCGTCGAAGGGCCGCAGAGGGTCACTTTGGCACCCAGCTTGGTCAGCGCCCAGATGTCGGAGCGGGCCACGCGGCTGTAAAGGATATCCCCGAGGATCGTGACATTCAGGCCGGCGATCTTTCCTTTGTGCTCGCGGATGGTGAAGGTATCCAGCAGCGCCTGGGTGGGATGCTCGTGCGCGCCGTCCCCGGCGTTGATGACGCTGGAACTGAGGAAACGCGCGAGGAAATGGGGCGCGCCCGATGCGCTGTGCCGGATCACGATAAAATCGGCGTTGAGCGCTTCGAGATTGCGGGCGGTATCCTTGAGCGTCTCGCCTTTCTTGAGCGAGGAGGCTTCCGCGGTAAAATTGATGATGTCCGCCGAAAGCCGTTGCTCGGCAAGCTCGAAACTGATCCGCGTCCGGGTCGAAGGTTCGACGAAGAGGTTGACCACCGTTTTGCCGCGGAGGGCGGGCACTTTCTTGATGGCGCGCTCGCCCACAGCCTTGAACGCCCGGGCCGTATCGAGCACCAGGCCGATCTCCTCGGCCGAGAGCGACTCGATGTCCAACAGATGTTTTCGGTTCCAGATCATCGTTTTTCGAGCACGACTTCGTCAGGGCCGCCGTTTTCCGCCAGGCGCACCCGGACGATTTCGGTATGGGCCGTCGGCACGTTTTTGCCGACAAAATCGGCCTTGATGGGGAGCTCGCGGTGGCCGCGGTCGATGAGGACGGCCAGTTGAATGCGCCGGGGCCGGCCGAAATCGTTGAGCGCGTCCATGGCGGCGCGAACGGTTCGGCCGCTGTAGAGCACGTCGTCCACCAGCACGACGGTTTTGCCGGTGACATCGAAGGGGATGACGGTGGGTTGGACGTGTGGGGCCGCCCGCTGATGGAGGTCATCCCGGTGCATGCAGACGTCCAGGCTGCCCGAGGGCACCGGCTGCCCCCAAATCTCCGCCAGGGCCTTGGCCAATCGTTCGGCCAGCGGCACGCCGCCGCGCTGGATTCCCACTAACACCACTTCGCTGCTGCTTTCGTTGCGTTCGGCAATCTCATGTCCGATGCGCGTCAGGGCGCGCTGGATGGCAACCGCATTGAGAATCAGTGTGGGCTCAGGCATGGTAGGAAGATTCGGGAGAAGACGAGGGACAGGAGAGCGGAGGGGAAAACTGCGGGGAGCCGGGCCGCCGGGGCGGTCCGCTTTCAAGTTCGGGTTTGGATTTCATCTTTCCTTGGCTGCCTCGCGGGGCGGCCTTAAAGGAGGAGCGCGCGCCAGTTAGGCGTCTGGAAGAAATATCTATACCAGGTCCGGCTGGTTCTTTTGCCCGCTGGCTGCGTTGCTCGCTCGTTACAGATCCATACGGATATGCGCCGCGCTTGCGCCTTGCCAGCGGCCAAAATCCCTGCGCCGTACCTGGTATATCTATTTCTTCCAAACGCCTTACTCGCGACTGGCGTTGGCTTGCTGCCGGCTCTTGCGCCACTTCGAGCGATGCCTAAGGATCCAATCTGTCAGCGCCCGCTCGAAACCAATGTCCCGCCCTGCCTTTTCGGACTCGATCCACTTATGTTTCAGAATCTCCTCCCTCTCCGCTTGGAACTCACGGTACAAAGAAGAATTCTTCAGCAAATCATTGGCCGATAGGCTCTCTTTGCTCTCATCCGACATAAGCGCGTTCAACATCATTCGCGGTGGGTAATTCAATCATGACTTTGAAGTGAACACAACATCAAAGTGTACTTCAAAGTATGCTTCACACCCATCGTTTCGTTTACGCCCCGGAAGTTTCCGTTCATACCGGTGTTTCCCCAGGTCTTGAATCTAATCTAGCACAAAATGCCCCCGATGAGCACAACTATAGGAGTTTCTGACGAATGACTTCAGCTATCTTAATGAACACTTGTCCGGCAGGCTTTTCCGGCGCCGCGGTCACCACCGGGACTCCACGGTCGCCACCCTCTCTAACCTCCACAAAGATAGGTACTTCCCCCAAAAACGGTATTCCCTGGCGGTCGGCTTCCGCGCGTCCCCCGCCGTGGCCGAAGATTTCCACGCGTTCGCCGGCCGGCGTGGTGAAGTAACTCATATTCTCGACGAGCCCCAGGATGGGCACATTGACCTTTTGGAACATCGCCAGGCCCTTGCGGACGACTCCTAAGGAGGCTTCCTGGGGTGTTGTAACGATAACTCCTCCATCCAGAGGCACGGTTTGGCAGAGGGAAAGCTGCGCATCGCCCGTTCCCGGAGGCAAATCGACCAACAGGATGTCCAATTCGCCCCAATCGACCGCAGTGAAGAATTGCTGGATGGTCTTAACGATCATCGGTCCCCGCCAGATCACCGGTTGATCCCCCTCCAGGAGGAAGCCGATGCTCATGAGCTTTACGCCGTAATTGGAGAGAGGCACCATTTTATCTTCGGGGCTGATGGCTGGCTTCTGATGGACCCCCATCATCAAAGGAATGCTGGGACCGTAGATGTCGCAATCCAGCAGACCGACTTTTGCTCCAGAACGCTGCAACGCGCAAGCGAGGTTGACCGAGACGGTGGATTTGCCCACCCCGCCCTTGCCGCTGGCGACCGCGACCACGCGCCGGATGCCGGGAACCCGGTTCTGCTGGGCCCAGGGACTTTGCGCCGCCGCACCGGCGGGGGGCGCGGCCGGCTGTTGCACCTCGACATGGGCCGACTGGACGCCGGACACCGCCATCAAGACCCGTTCGCTCTCGGCCTTGATTTGGCTGGAGACCTCGGGGTTCGCGGTGGTCACGCTCATCACGACGCTGACCGCGCCGCCCTGGAGGGCGACTTGTTTTACGATGCCGAAAGAAACAATGTCCCGGCTGTAACCGGGATATTTGACGGCTTTCAACGCGTTCCTGACGTTCTCTTCGGTAACCATGATGTCTTCCCCCCATAATCGGCTTTGCTTCCCGCGTGTCAATCTCTCGAGCGCGGCTTCACTTTTCAGTTGGCGTGGCACCGGAAATCTGCTTGGCTCTTGGCCAATGAGAACTTTTTTACGCAGAGTTGTTCCGGGGCTGCTCTTATTGTCGCTGATGGGTGGCACAGCGCTGGCGCAGAGCCGCATCGCCACCGTCAATCTGAGCAAGATCTTTGAGGGTTATTGGAAGACGAAGCAGGCGGATGCCGTGCTTAAGGACCGGGCGGCCGACATGGACAAGGACTTCAAGGCGATGATGGCGGACTACGAGAAGTCCAAGGAAGATTACCAGCAACTGGTGAGCGGCGCCTCCGACCAGGCCGTCTCCGCCGACGAGCGCGACAAGCGCAAAAAAGCGGCTGAAGACAAGCTCAAATCCATCAAAGACGCGGAGGACAGCATTGCGCAATTCCGCCGCACGGCCGCGGCGAAGCTGGACGAGCAGAAACGGCGCATGCGCGACAACATCCTGGGCGAAATCCGCAACGTGCTGAATGCCAAAGCCAAATCCGGCAGCTACTCCCTCGTGCTGGATGCCGCCGGCGAAGCGACCGGCGGGAACTCGACGGTGCTTTACAGCGACAACAGCAACGACCTGACGGACGCCGTCCTGCAGGAGCTTAACACCGGCGCGCCGCCCGAAGCCACGGCGCCCGACACCAAGCAGCCTGCGAAAAAGGACGACAAGAAAAAGTAAGGCGGGTTGCCCGGGTCAGGAAACCTGGCGGCTCGTGGGGTCGCCGCGCCCTACTTTATTTGGAGGGCAACGGTGAGGTCGTTAATGGCACGATTGACATGCCTTAATGGCCTGCCGCTGAGTCCGGGGCGGGCTTGTTCCAACAAACCCTGGGCCGTGCGGAGCTGGTTGTCGGACACCCCTTGCGCTTCATGGCCTTTGCCGTCGCCCCGGACATTTACGCCCAGAGCCTTTCCGGCGGCTTCAATGTGCCGCATGGCGGCAGCGCGATGGCCTTTGTAATCGTGATCGGCGCTGGCCAGCGCGCTGTAAGCCTGGGTCAGGAGCGCGCCTGAGGCGGCTGGCCCGGCAACGGCATTAGGGACCAGATAGAGCATCAGGAGGAGAGATCCCAGGCAGGCGAGGATTGGAGAAACTAGAGATTTCATAGCATTATAACTGTTTTTATAATATCAGACGGTTCATTTCCCAGGCCGGTTGCAAGCATTTTACACGCCGGGAGTTCCCAACGGGCGCAAACCGCCTCACGGCACATACCGGCATGGTGAAGTGTAAGATCGAGACACGGATGTCCGGAAAACGGACTCGTCCGCCGTTAGGCAGCGGCAGGAAATAACGGTTACAAGTCTGGCTGGTTCTTTTTGCCGCTGCCTTATGGGCCGGTTTCTTGAGCCTATTTGGGGGGCTCCCCGGAGGCCGCTCGCGCCGGCTCCCACGAGCCGGAGCGCGGAAGCGCCGATTGAAGCTATCCCCCGCCTCACTTGACCCAGAGCACAAGATCTGCTTTGTTGGATGCGCGGCACCGGCGGGCGGTAACCGTAAATACACAACAAGAAAAGACAGTAGATATGACCAAACTAGCTAAACTCACAGTCATTTCCGCAGTAGCGCTGCTCAGCGGCTTGACGCAAACGCAGGCAGCCAACACGAACGTAGTGCAGCACGTGACCTTCGCGCTGACTTATCTGGAGCAGGGGCCGACGAACCATCCATCAACCAACATAACCGTACACAAAGCGATCAAGGTCCAGGTGACCACCAAGGACATTATCCAAGCTCTGTGCGCCGCCACGACCAATACGTTTGTAAAGGGCGACAGCCTGGTCCGGGTGATCAACATCAATGCCACCACCAACGAGACGACCTTTGAAATCCGCAACGGGACCAACACGGCAATTGATGTCACCGGGTTCTTCACCCTCAGCCATTCCACCAACTCGGTGGATGCCTATTCCACGGACTCCGCAACCGGGATAACCAGCGGCGTCACGACCGATATCACGTTTCTGACTTTGGCGAATGTGCCGCCCTACAATCTGCTAGCCAACTTCAAATTGGGCGGCCTTACTGCCACCACTCACACCAGCATCAAGGATGGCAAATCGGTCATTGGGGTGGATGAAGTCAGCGCTGTAGTCGCCGGCACGGGCGCGGATACGAACGGTATGCCCGCCGTTATCAGCGGCACGGTCAACGTAAACGCCAGCGTTTCGGAGAACAAATAATGCCTGGCTCGGGTGGGGCTCTTGCTCCTCCGAGCTTGCGAGTTTCGCTGACGCACCGGGGCGGGTTCACTCCGGCCCCGGTGCGGTTCAGGCACAAGAGGGGGCTTGGCTTGAAGGACGGGCCTTAATCCGTCTTCTTGCCGATCCCAAACGGATAATCGAAGGGGATATCGACTGACCCGCCCAGCCAAAGCGCCGAGTCCGTGTTGCGTCCGTCGAACGTTTTGCGCGAGTGAAACGCCCAGCGGATGTGCCGTTTGACGGTGGTATAGCTGAATCCAGCGTCAATGGACTCGCTGATTTCTTTTACATTCGCCTGGTAGGTGATGCCGTTCCAGCCCTGGCCGGGGGCAGGCACGGGTCCGATGAGGACGATGTCCGAGCCGGAGGTAGCCTGCAAGTGCCGGTAGCCGACATCCAGCTCCCAGCCCTTAATCTGTTGGAACACGCCGGCAGCAGCAATGTACTGATCGGTCGTGATGGTGTGTTCCCAACGATATAGCGCGTCGCCCCACACGCCAAAGCCTGGCCATCCCAGATGCTTGCGAAAGAGCAGGGAGGGCTCGATGCCGGCCGAATGGTTGCCTGGGGCGAAGGCCACGTTCTGGGAATAGCTGCCGGGCACGATGCCCGCGGCACGGAAGGTCAAGGTGGGGACCCAGGGCCAGAGGTCCTTGTCCTTGGTCTCGTTGAGGAGCTGATAACGGGCGCCGAAGGTGGAATCCATCGTTCCGGTGGTTTGGCCAATGGCGCCGGCGTCGAAGGCGCGCCAGCCAACCGTGGTGGCGCCAAAATTGACATCGGCCGCCCATCGTTCCGTCAGCCCGTAATCCAAGGTGAAATAGCCCTGGCGGACGTCAATCCCGTAGCTCTCTCCATTGGAGGCATGAATCGTGATGCCGTGACGCTCGCTGCCCGCCCAAATGTAGTAGGCCTCGGATTGCTCATAAAATGTGCCCCAAACCAGTTGTCCCTCGGCCGGCACATCAGCCCACTCCGCAAAGGGCCGGCGCGGTGTATCCTCCGAAGCCAGCGCCGTCTGCGTGAGGGCTGCCGAAACTGCCATCCCGGTCAGGGTTTTCGCGAGGCCGGCCCGGGAAGGCGCCAGCCTGTTGATTCGATCCATATTCAAGATCTTTGTCTTCTCCATAAGCGTATAAAACATGAAACCATGCACCTTGTCGCGCATGGTTTGATGCTTCTAATTGCCAGCCCGGGGTCAAAAGCGCAATCAAAATCCGAACCGCGGCGGCACCCCGCGAAATATCCTGGCCGCGATTTGCCTCGACCTTTTGGGGATTATGTGATGCAGTCAGCCCGGAAAGAGAGAACGAACTTAACACGGAAAGGGCAAGGCATCGCGGTTGGCTTTCAGGGCGCGGGACAACGCTGCCAGCCAGGGAGCCAGGCGATTCGGAACGAAGGCAGAATGAATGTGAAACCCAACTCAACTCCGGTGCGCCGGATAATGCTTCGACCCGCGGTGTTTGTTTGCACGATGCTGCTGGCCGCGTCCGCCCGGGCTCAGTTCGTCTATGTGACCAACAGCGGAACGATCGCCATCACCGGCCATAACGGACCCGGCGGCAATGTGACCATTCCGAGCACGATTCACGGTTTGCCTGTCACCAGCCTCGGGCCCTATGCGTTCTGGGGTGGCGCCAGCCCGACGAGCGTGACGATTCCCAACAGCGTTACCAATATCGGGGAGGGGGCGCTTTGCTGCGCCAGCCTGACGAACATCGATGTTGCTCCGCAAAACCCGGCCTATGCCGTTGTTGGCGGTGTGTTGTTCAACCTCGCTGCGACCACCTTGATTCAATATCCCGAGAAATTAAAGGGAGCGAGCAGTTATAGTATTCCCGACAGCGTCACCAGCATCGGGGACTATGCCTTTTATGAATGTCGCGGCCTGACCGGCATCACGATTCCCAGCGGCGTCACCAACATCGGCGCCCACGCGTTCGGCTGGTGCGACAGGCTGGCCAATGTGACGATTCCTGACGAGCGTCACCATTCCCAATAGCGTCACCAACATCGAGGGCGACGCGTTCTACGAATGCGGCAGCCTGGTCAACGTGACCATCCCCGGCGGCGTCGCCAGCATCGGGGAGGGGGCGTTCGCTGCGTGCAGCAGGCTGGCGAGCCTCGATTTCCAAGGTAACGCCCCCAGCGCCGATTCCACCGTGTTCACCCAGGGGAGCAAGGCGGTTGCTTATTACCATCCTGGCACCAGCGGGTGGAAGAACACCTTCGCCGGCATTCGGGCCGTGATGCTGTACCCGCCGAGAGCAGCCGGGTCGCTGAAAGTGACCATCACCCCAGCCGGGGCATTCCCCGCGGGGGCGCAATGGTATGTGGACGATGGAATCCCACAACCCAGCGGAGCCATAGTCCTGGGCCTTGCGACTGGCAACCACACGGTGAGCTTCAGCACCGTCAGCGGATGGACGACGCCGGCCAGCCGTACGATTGTTGTCAAAGCAGGCAAAACGACGGCCATCCAGGGAGCCTACGTGTCTGACGAAACGCCGATCGTCACGCTCCGTTCGGCAGCGGGCAATTACGCCGGCCTGTTCTATGACACTAACGGCGGAGGTGTGACGGCGAGCAATGCCGGCTATTTCACCGCCAAGGTGACCGCCGGCGGCGGTTTCTCCGCCAGCCTTCAAGAGAGCGCCAAGACCTATTCCTTCTCCGGCCAATTCTCTCCATACGGCCTCTGGCAAACCGACTCCATCAAAGGGACACCTGGCCTGAGCGCCTCGTTGCAGTTGAGCCTGAACGGGGGAAATGAGATCACCGGCGTGATCGGCAACGGGCTATGGACCGCCGAAGTCACGGCCAATCGAGCGATCTATTCCAAGACCAACCCGGCGCCCTGGGCGGGCCAGTACACGCTGATCATCCCCGGCAGCCCGGATTTTGCGGACCTGCCCGGTGGCAACGGCGCCGCTGCCGTCAACGTGAGCGCGTCAGGAGCCGTCACGGTGAGTGGCACGCTGGGGGACGGTTCGACGGTGACAGAAAGCGCGTTCGTGTCCGGGCAAGGGCAATGGCCGCTCTATGCGTCCCTGTATTCCAAGAAAGGGTTGGTTCTGGGATGGCTGACCTTCACCAATGACATTGCTGAAACAAATGACCTGGAAGGGGTGGTCGCCTGGATTAAACCCGCCGGGACAGGAACGAAACTCTACCCGGATGGCTTCGACTGGCCGTATGACGCGCCGTCCTGCAACGCGTTCGGGTCGGCATTCGCGAATCAGACGCCGCTCATGGGCTGGACCAACGGGCTGGTGGTCTTGCAGAACGGAAACCTGGCGCAGAGCCTCACCAACGGGTTCGAGCTGGGGAGTAACAACCAGGTGACAGGCGACGGCAGTTTGAAGCTGACGCTCGCCACGTCGGGGCCAAAAGCGGGTTTATTCAGCGGCAGTGTTCTTAACCCGGCCACGAAAAAGGCCGTATCGTTCAACGGCGCCCTCTTGCAGAACCGGAACCTCGGCTACGGCGTCTTCCTCGGCACCAACCAGGGCGGCAGCGTTGTCGTTGGGCCGCAGTAGTCCCGGTTATCCATCCGCCTTGGGCTTGTCCGAGGGCCGGGCGGGGCCTTTGCGCTTCTGCACGGCCTGGCGCAGGAGGTACTCGATCTGGCCGTTGACGCTGCGCAGCTCGTCCTTGGCCCAGGACTCCAGGTCGTCCCAGAGGTCGGGCGGGATGCGCAGCAGGAACGGTTTGCGTTCGGCCATGGGCGGCTCAGGTGTAGAGCGTGCCGGTGTTGACCACCGGGTGCACTTCGGCTTCCCCGCAGAGCACCACCATGAGGTTGCTCACCATGGCGGCGCGCCGCTCGTCGTCGAGCTCCACCACCTTCTTTTCGGCCAGTTCTTTGAGCGCCATATCGACCATGCTGACGGCACCATGCACGATCTTCTGGCGGGCCGCAATCACCGCCTCGGCCTGCTGCCGGCGCAACATCGCCTGGGCGATCTCGGGCGCGTAGGCCAGGTGCGTCAAGCGCGCCTCCTCCACCTCCACGCCGGCCTTTTCCAGCCGCGCCTGGAGCTCTTTGCGCAAGGCCAGGGAGACCTCATCGACCCCGCTGAGCAGCGTCACTTCGTTTGGCTCGCCCTGGTCGTAGGCGTAGGCGCTGGCCAGGTGACGCACTGCCGACTCGCTCTGGACCCGGACGTAATTCTCGAAGTTCTCGACATCAAACATCGCCTGGGCGGTGTCGCGCACCCGCCAGACGACCACCGCGGCAATCTCGATGGGGTTGCCCCGCTTGTCGTTGACCTTGAGTTTGTCGCTGTTGAAATTGCGCGCCCGCAACGAGAGCCGGAAATGCGAGCCCGGGCTGCTCAGACCCCCCGAGTAAAACGGGTTGGCCCAGTGAAAGCCGCTGGTGCGCACGGTGCCTTTGTAGGCGCCAAACAGCACCAGCACCCGCGCCTCGTTGGGCTGGAGGGTGAAAAAACCCCGAATGGAGATGAGCGCGCCCAGTTCCCAAAGGATGGCAATGAAAAACAGCGGCCAGTCGGGGTGCCCCCCCGGCCGGCTGGACGCCACCGAATACAACAACAGGGCAAAGGCCCCGAAGATGGAGACAATGACCACGGCAAGCATCAGCCCGCCGCTGATGGCCCCGACGTTGCGTTCGCAGTTTACCGTGCTGGTTTCGGTATTCATAAAGTTGGCCTTTCCTAAATCAAATCTTTGATTGTTATCACTATGATATCACTGTGAAATCAACAAGGCAAGCGGAATTCTGAGGGAGTTTTGTAACCGGCCAGACAAAAGAACATTCCAAAGCCCTGTAAGTACTGCGTAAAGAAAGTTTTTGAAGGGGAGTTTCTTTCTGGCCCTTCGCGTCCTTCTGTAAGGAATCTTGATTTACGGAGTAGTAAGGGGCGTCATTGCACGGACTCAATTCGGCGCGCGCGCCTCGCCGCTCGGGTTGGCGAAGACCAATTCCGCCTGGTGCGCTCCGCTGCGCACGAGTACGGCTGGACTGGGTGCTGCCAGCTCGATCAGTTCCCAGTCATCGATTTCGCGAAACCGCCCGCGCGGGGGCGTTTGGACCATTTCAGCGCCGGGGAATGAGGTCAGCACGCGGTCGGCGGCAAGAGGGTATGTAGCAACCACAGCGCCGGCGACCATCGGTTGCGTGCGCACCGTCGCGTAGCCCCGCGGTTCCGGTCCGCGGGAAGGCGGCTGGCCAAACCGCCAGACCAACACCGCCAAACCGAAAACCACACCGGCTGCGGCGGTGGCGCGTCGCGCCCGTCGCCCGCGGCGGCGTCGGCCCGCCAGGCGCAGGCTCTGATCCAGGAGCGCCGCGCGGAAATCGGCGTCGGGCTCTTCGGCCAGCACGTCCCGCAGCAGGCGTTCTCTATTCAGTCGCTCGTTCATTTTTCAATCGCTCCAGCAGGGCGGCCTTGAGCTTGCGGCGGAGGCGGACCAAGCGCGATTCGACGGCTTTTTCGGAGGTTTGGAGGGAGGCGGCGATGTCGGCGACGGATTGGCGGGCGAAGTATTTCCGCTGGAGCAGGTCGCGCTCCTCCGACGGCAAATCGGCAAGCGCAGAGCCCAGCAGCTCCAGCAGTCTTTCCTCGGTTCCAGACTCTTCGGGCGCGGCCGGCTCCGGGGCACGGAGGGTGAATCGTTGGAGAAAAGACAGGTAGCGCCGCCGTCTGCGCGACTGGTCGCTGAAAGCGCTGCGGGCCAGCACCGTAAGCCAGCTCCAAAACGCCGCCTCGTCGGTGAAGACCTTGATGTGGCGCACCACTCGCACCAGCGCCCCTTGCAACGCCTCACGGGCCGCCTCCTCATCCCCGCGGGCAACCACCAGCAGGTAACGGGACAGCCGCTCGAAATAGAGCTCATAAAACGCGCGATAGGCCGCTTCGTCGCCCGCGGCCATCTCCCGTGTCAACGCAGTCACATCGCCGACTTCGCGCGCGATGCTCTGCGCAGGCGAGGCGCCCAAGCTGGCTTGCACAGGGGTATTCAATACCTCTTAGCCGGAAACTAGCAAGGAATCCAGCGGCTGCGATGGCGCTCACTCGTCGGTTTTAGCTTTTTCAGCCGGCTTGCCGGTCGGCTTGGCCGCCGGCGCTGACGGAGGCGGCTTGGTCACATCGAGCGCCTTCAGCACGGCATCGATTGTTTCCAGCTTCGAGGGTTCGCCCACTGCGATCAGAAGCCGGGTGTCCTTATGAAAGCTGATGGCCGGCGGATCGGTGTCCCTCATCATCTTCCAGCCGGTCTCAATCGCCGTCGTGATGTCGTCCACCGTCAGATGTTTTCCTCCGCTCAACCCGGCGGACGAACCGCCGTCCTGGTCCAGGTAGGGTCCAAGCGCATAAAACCGGCACACCTTGCCGCTGGAGGCCAACGTGGAGGCTGAGGGCAAAGCTGGTGTGGAGACATAGAAGTACCAAATGGATTCATCCGTCAGCCTGCCATCGGTGGTCCTGAAACCATAGCTGGTGTTGACCATCTGGTAGTTCGCGAAACCCCCAGAGGCGCCCCCGCCGTAGTAATTGCCGCTAAGCACCGCTTCGGTTCTGCGGCTGGCAGCCTCCAAGGCTTGGAATAACTGCTGGAGATCCACATTCTTCATCTTGAGGGCCGGCAGCGTGGTGCCGGCAAACTCTTCCGGCACAATCGCATTTAACGGCCGGCCCATGGCCCTTTGAATCGTGTCCACCAAATACCTGGGCGCGCCTCCCGGAAAATCCAGGTCGAAGTGGGTCAATCCTCTTTCCGAGGAGCCGGCTTGGGTTGGGGGCGCTCCGGGAGGCCGAAGGGGCGCAGGCGGAGCAGGCTGGGCGAAAGCGGCCGCGCCGAGCAGGCTTGCCACCGTGAGGGGGAGTATCGTTCGCGTCATTATGGGTTTTCTCATATTTCTTCTCATCTTTGTACAGGAACACGACAGCCCTCCTTGAATCCTTCGCATAGCGTCGCCCTTTCGTGTCCTCACCCCTCCGTTTCCCCTCATTCTCGGGTTTTTCGGGAGCTATTATTGCTGCGCCCCAAGCACTTGCGCATTTCGTCAACCAAGACGGCGGGGTTTCTCGTCGACCCGCCATCCACCTGACAACCTGATAACCTGACAACCTGATAACGGGTTACGTTTTACGCAAATCCGCGGGAGTTTTTTGTTTCCTATTGCACCCCCGCTGGGGTAATAGAATAGGCTCACGTTGTATCGAATGAACGAATCCGAGAGAAAGCTGTTGAGCGGGGACGAGGCGGTAGCATTGGCGGCCCGGGAGGCGGGAGTGGCCTTGGGCGCCGGCTATCCGGGAACGCCCTCCACCGAGATCCTGGAATCCTTTTCCGAACTGGGCGGCCATGCCCAATGGTCGCCCAACGAAAAGGTGGCTTTGGAGGTGGCCATCGGCGCGGCCTTCGGCGGGGCGCGGGCCATTGCGACCATGAAGCATGTGGGACTGAATGTCGCCTCCGACCCACTCTTCACCGCCGCGTATACCGGAGTGAGCGGGGCGCTGATTGTGGTGTCGGCCGACGACCCCGGCATGGCCTCGAGCCAGAACGAACAGGACAACCGGCGCTACGCGGTTGCCGCCGCGTTGCCCATGCTCGAGCCATCGGATTCGCAGGAGGCGTATGATTTCTTTTTCGCCGCCATCGACATTTCGGAGCGGTGGAAGACGCCGGTGCTGCTGCGGATGACGACCCGGGTCTGCCACAGCTACACGGTGGTGCAGCCGGGAGCGGCCCGCGGCCCGGCGCCCGCGCCAAATTTCCAGCGGGATATCAAGTCGCGCGTGATGATTCCCGCCTATGCGCGGGCGGCGCACCGCAAGCTGCGCCAAAAGCTTTCCGAAATGCAGGCCTGGAACGAGTCCTGTCCGCTGAACCGGGTGGTGCGCGGCAGCCAGATGCTGGGCATTATTACCTCCGGCGTCTCGTTTGTGCACGCGCGCGAGGCCGCGCCCGAGGCCAGCGTCCTGAAGCTCGGCTTCACCCATCCGCTGCCGATGAAGCTGATAGCGGATTTCGCGAAGTCTGTGGTGCGCTGCGTGGTGGTGGAGGAAGGCGATCCGTATCTGGTGGACGCCATTCGCGCCGCCGGCATCCAGGTGGAGAGCAAGGCCGATATGTACCGCTTCGGGGAGCTGGACGTGACCCGGGTCCGGCGCATCCTGGATTACGATCTGAGCCCCGAGCCGCCCAAGCCGGCGGGCAGGCCCCCGCAGCTTTGCGACGCCTGCCAATACCGCGTCGTCTTCGAGGCGCTGCGGAAGAAGGATTGCATCGTGGCCGGGGACATCGGCTGTTACACGCTGGGCGTGCTGCAGCCTTTCGAGGCGATCGATTCCTGCGTTTGCATGGGCGCGAGCCTGGGAGTGGGGCTCGGCCTGCGCCATGTCCTGCCCGCCGAGCAGGCCAAGCGGGTGGTGAGCGTGATTGGCGACAGCACCTTCGTCCACAGCGGCATCAGCGGCCTCATCGAGATGGTCTATAACCCGCCCCCGAGCGGCCATGTCCTGATTATTCTGGACAACTCGACCACGGCCATGACGGGCCATCAGGAGCATCCGGGCACGGGCCGCAAATTGAACCACGAGCCGACCGGCAAGCTCGTGATCGAAGACCTGGTGCGCGCCATGGGGGTGCGGCGGGTCTACGTGATGGAGCCGCACGCCGGCTCGGATGAGTTTGCCCGGCTGTTAACGGAATGCCTGGAGTGCAACGATCTGTCGGTGATCATCGCGCGCCGGCCATGCATCCTGATCGCCAAACAGCTCAAGCAATACGAGCAGCAGCGCTGCGAGTGCGACGCCGCCCCCACCCCCGCCGCCCCATGATTCTCCCCCAATCCCCTACGTCTTACGTTTTACGGATTACGTTTCACGTTTCACGTTTCACGCTTCACACATGAGCAAAGTCACCAATGTCATTGTCGCCGGCCTGGGCGGCCAGGGCGTGCTCAAGGGCACGGATATCCTCGCTGAGGTCGCCCTGCGCGCCGGGTATGACGTCAAGAAAAGCGAGATCAAAGGCATGAGCCAGCGCGGCGGATCGGTCACCGGCGACGTCCGGTTCGGCGACGAGGTCTTCAGCCCGATGGTGCCGGCGGCCCAGGCCGATTATCTGCTGGTGCTGGAGCCGACGCAAGTTGAGCCGAATCGCCATTGGCTGCGGCCGGGCGGCAGGCTCATCACGCCCGACGCCGTGGATGCCGGGGCTCTGCCCCACAAGCGCACGCTGAACGTCGCGCTGCTCGGCGCTCTCAGCGCCCATCTTCCGATGTCCGAGGACCAATGGCTCGCGTCGCTGCGCGCCGGGTTTGACGAATCCTTTTTCGAAGGCAACAAGCAGGCCTTCCTCATCGGGCGCGCGGGCCAGAAGACCTCCTGATCTCAGAACCACCGCCCTGGAACCCATGAACACCGCCGACGTCTATAAGCACTTCCTGAAAAATGACCATTTCGCGACCCACTCGAGCATCGAGCTGGTTTCCATCGCGCCGGGGGAGGCCCGGGCGAAGATGACCGTGGGCCCGCACCATCTCAACGGGCTTGGCACGGTCATGGGGGGAGCCATCTTTACGCTGGCGGATTTCGCGTTTGCCGCCGCCTCCAACTCCCACGGCACGGTTGCCGTCGCCATCAACGTCAGCATCTCCTTCCTCAAAGCGGTCAACGCCGGCACGCTGTGGGCCGACGCCCGGGAAATCTCGAAGAATTTCAAGCTTGGCACCTACACCGTTGAGGTGAAGGATGACGCCGGCGACCTGGTCGCGCTTTTTCAGGGGATGGCTTACCGGAAGAAAGAGCCGGTACCGGAGTGAGGCGTGAAGCGTGAAACGCGGAGTCCGAAGAGAGAAAGGGAACATTATGACAGAAACGGTGACAGAGACGGAACATTATGAGACAGCGGTTGAGGATCGCTTGGCGTTCATGCAGAAGTTCGCCTACGGCTTGGGCATGCTCGCCAACAACCTGCAGGCGGCCGCCATCGGCGCCCTGCCGATCATCCTGAATCTCGGTTTGGGAATGGACCCGCGTCTCGTGGGCTACCTGGGGTCGATTCCCCGCCTCTTCGACGCCTTCGTCGATCCCGTCATCGGCCACGTTTCCGACAACACGCGGACCCGGTGGGGCCGCCGCCGTCCGCTGATCTTCGTGGGCGCCATTCTATCCGGGATCATCTTTGCCCTGATGTGGCAGTTGTATCCCGGGCATAGCCAGATGTTTTATTTTTGGGGTTTTCTTGCCGCCTCGATCGTTTTCTTCACCACCTATGCGATTTTCTCGATCCCGCTGGTAGGCTACGGATACGAGCTGACCCCGGACTACCATGAGCGGACGCAGCTCATGGGATTCAGTAATTTCATGGGTCAGATCGCGTGGTTGATATGTCCCTTCTTCTATTTGTTTATCTACAACACCAAGATCTTCCCCGGCGATTTCGGGGCGGTGCGCGGCGCGCGCATCCTGGCCATCATCATCGGCGCGACCATTATCGTCCTGGGAGTCATGCCGGCCATTTTCACCAAGGAGCGCATACAACTGCCGCCGCGGGACCGGGAGGGGGCTCTGCAAAGCGCCATAACTTTCTTCAAGCGCTTTATCGCCACGTGGAAATCCGGTCCGTTCCTCAAGCTGTGCCTGGCTACGTTCCTGGTCTTCAACGGCTACCAGCTTGGATCTTCGTTCACGTTCTACAACATGACGTATTACCTGTTCGGCGGAGACGCGACCAAGGCATCACAACTGAACCTGTGGTTTGGCATCACCAGTTCGGTGTCGACGCTTGTCGTCATCTGGCTGACCACGCGGGTGTCCGCGAAGTTAGGAAAGCGGCGGGCGTTCTGCATCATGACGTTCCTGTCCCTTTTCGGGTTCGTGGCGAAGTGGTTCACGTATAGTCCCGCGCACCCGTATTTGTTGCTTTTGTCCGCTCCGCTGATTTCGTTCGGGATCGGCTCGCTCTTCACCACCTGCGGAGCCATGGTCGCGGACGTCTGCGATCTGGACGAGCTCAAGACCGGTGAGCGCCGCGAGGGGATGTATGGGGCGATTTACTGGTGGATGGTCAAACTCGGTATGGCTGCCGCCGCGCTCATCTTCGGCTTCCTCCTGAATGCAACCGGATTCGATGTTGCGCTCAAGGGCGCCCAGTCGGTGAAGTCTCTTATGCTCATGCGCGCCTTTGACTGCGGCGTTCCGCTGGTGACCTCCGCGATCGCCATCTGGGCGGTCCTGAGCTACGGCATCACCGCCGCCAAAGCGCGCGAAATGCGCCTCGAGCTCGAAACCCGCCGCGGCAAGAAATAGCTCCGTTTGAGCCCCGACGCCACCGGCGTCAATCATACCAGCCCAGCACTCGCCCCACTGCCATGAGGTTTGAGTGACAACCTTCGCCCTTCGGACGTAGCGCAGGCCTCCGGCCTGCATTCACATCCGAACCTCACTCGCTCTTGGCATTCACTGTGCGCTTCGTACCCGCCACCCCAGGCATACTGGAAGTCCGCGCAACGGGGCCACGGCGTATTCGTCATCCAAACTGAATGGCAGTGGGGCACCAGCCCTGGGTCCGCCACCCCCAAAACCATTCTGAGCGCTGAAAGCGCGACTCAGGCTCAGCCCAATTGCTCGCCTAACGAGCGCGCATTCGAAGGAAAAAGGCCTGAATCATGGGACCTCAAAATCCGTGGCACTATAGAAAATGGATGAAACCGCGGAATACTCGGAACACGCGGAAAGCTGCAGTTTTTCCGCCTATTCCGCTTATTCCGCGGTTTAAAACAAATCGCTTAGGCGAGGATTTGGGCTCAGGTGTGCCGCTTGACTCTTTCGGCCCGCCGTCTAAGCTGGGCTCGTGGATATGGAGATTTGCCAGGAAGCCAGAACGGTGAATGGGAGTTCAGTGGCTTGCAGTGCTTGTGTCCCGGCTTCGAGGGTTAGTAACCGAACCAGAGGCTTTGATAAACTAACCAGGACACGTGATAAACGAATCAGCTTAATCAATAATTAGACCGCTCGCGTTTTATGTTGGTATATCGACCACCCAAAGGCAGTTGCTGGGGTCACTCCTTCGGCAAAGACCAAACCACGGGAATACCGAAGCTCGAAGCATTCGTCGATGCCTTTTTCGAGCGTGTCGAGCAACAGGGGTCGACGACCTCGGTTTTGGCTTGGAAGGATTCGGTTCTGCCGAAGGTTGAGTGGCCGGATGTGTTTTTAGGGCCAGACAACCAGAAGCTAAGGCAGTTTTTGTTCGTGGTGATGGGCAACCGTGTAGCATTCCCGATGGGCATCGTGTTTCCTCTCTCGACTGTTGAGCCAGCCTCTTTTGAGTTTCTGCGGCGTTTCAGCACAGATGCCCCATTCAAAATGAGTGCCAAGCACTTCATGGTCGGCATGACTGCCAAGAATGGCAAGTTTGCCTAGCGAAAGCCCGACGGAGATATACTGGCGAAGTTGCAGGAGTATATAGGTTAGGTATGCAGACGCGTGGCGGGGTCAGAACAAAGTTTCTCCACAAGTCCCCGGACGCAGGGGCGAGGGGGAACATGATATTCTCGGAGACAAGCGCAGGCTCAGCCCTGCGATATGGCTCGGAAACTCAGGAGGCAATACCCGGAGCGATTCATCATGTGATAAGCCGGGGCGACCATCGCGAGCCTATCTTTAGCGACGACCAGGATCGCCGGCTCTTTCTTACCGCCGCCTTAGCGGGGTGCGGCCACGCACGTGGCGGCTTTGGTGCAACGCTATAACCTCAAGGACCAAGACGTGAAAAAACTTTGTTCTGACCCGCTTGCGTTGCCGTAAGGCTCCGGCTTTGTTAATCTTGCGCCAACGAAAACTATGGATGTTGGTATTCATCGCGGACGCCAGGCTGTGCAATCGCTGATTGCACTAATTGCTGACGGCTTAATTTTTCTCATGCTGCAAAAACCATCCAACGTTACGGCGTCGCGGAAACTCATCCCGATGGGCTCCTTCACATGAAACGCAAACTTGCGCTTGTCAGAATTTCCTCTCCGCTTCCGACCCTCAGCGGCCAAAGGGGTCTGCTGATGGATGTGCGGGCATTGATTCTCTCCGCCCGTGATGCCGTTGCGCAGAGCGTCAACTCCGCGCTGGTGCTCCTGTATTGGAAAATTGGCTCTCGCGTACGGAAAGGCATCCTGAACGAGAAGAGGGCGGGATACGGGGAACAGATTTTGCACGCTCTGAGTGCAAAATTGGCGGCTGAATTTGGGCGCGGTTTCACCGAGCGCAATCTTTTCAATATGGTCAAGTTTGCCGAGGCCTTCCCCGATCCGCAGATAATGCACGCGCTGAGTGCAAAATTGAGCTGGACCCACCTGCGCCGGATCATCTACCTCGACGACCCGCTCAAGCGCGACTTCTATGCGGAAATGTGCCGCATCGAACGATGGAGCACTAGGACGCTGGATCGAAAGATACAATCCATGCTCTTCGAGCGAACCGTCCTCTCGAAGAAACCGGCCAAACTCGCCGCTCTGGAACTGAAGAAACTCCGTGAGGAGGATAAACTCACCCCCGACCTGGTTTTCCGCGATCCGTATCTCCTCGATTTCCTGGGACTCAAGGACACATTCGCCGAGAAAGACGTTGAGGCGGCAATCCTGCGCGAAATGGAGGCGTTTATTCTGGAATTGGGGGTTGGCTTTTGCTTCGTCGCACGCCAGAAGCGGATGCAGATTGATGGCCGCGACTACTACCTCGATCTCCTGTTCTACCACCGCAAACTCAAGCGGTTGGTGGCAGTGGACCTAAAGATTGGGGACTTCGAGGCGGGCGACAAAGGCCAGATGGAACTCTACCTGAACTGGCTTAAACGTCACGAGTGCGAGCCATGCGAGACAGAGCCGTTGGGTCTCATCCTCTGTGCGGGCAAGACAGCGGAACATGTGGAACTGTTGGAATTAGAGGAGAGCGGCATCCGCATCGCCACCTATTTGACCAAGGCGCTCCCCAAGAAGGAACTCGAACGCAAGCTCCATGAAGCCGTCCACCTCGCTCGCGTCCGACTTGCGGACGCCACCATAGCGGGGTAGCGGGGTCAGAACAAAGTTCCTCCGCAAGCCCTCGGAAGCACGAAGCAAAGGCGAGGGGGAACTTGACATTCTGGGAGACAAGCGCAGGCTCAGCCCCGAGATATGGCTCGGAAACTCAGCGTGCAATACTCGGGAGCGATTTATCATGTGATGAACCGAGGCGACCGCCGTGAGCCTACCTTTAGCGACGACCAGGATCTCCGGCTCTTTCTTAGCGGGGTGCGGCCACGCACGCTGCGGCTTTGGTGCAGCGCTATAACCTCAAGGACCAAGACGTGACAAAACTTTGTTCTGACCCCGCTTCGCAAAAGCGGTTCAGATCTATCACCGGCTTAAGCTCAAGGGCCGGATCGGTATCTCACTGGTCATTTTTCCCGTTTACCCTCAAAGTAATTCAGAAACCGATAAGGCCGCAGCCAGGGTTGAAGATGGCGTGCTAAACCGATGGTTCCTTGATCCGGTGCTAAAGGGGACCTATCCTGAAGACATACTGAAGCTCTATGCGGCAAAGGCCAATTTAGATATTCAACAGGGGGATATGGATCTGATCAAGCAGCAGCGCATGGATTTTCTGGGAGTCAATTACTATAGCCCGGAACGGGTAAAAGCCAATCCCGATTCGAAGAGGGCCGGTATCGAAAGCTTGCCCAATCCCGATAAGCAGCCGTCATTTAACGGAGAGGCCTATCCGCAAGGTTTATACACATTGTTAGTGCGGATTGATCGACATTATGTCGACTTTGAAACCCAGCAGCGTATTTGGAAGGATAGTGCTGTTTTCTATCAATCCTGCATCAAGAATAATGGTTTCGATCGTTAAACTTCTCTGGAGTCCGAGCTGTTCCAAAATAAACATCCCTTGCAGGGGGCATCCATTAAAGGTTGGTGTCAATAAATAAAATCATCCTAAGAAGGGGTCCGCCCAGTCTGCGAAGGCGCTTATGCTCATGCGCTCCTTTGACCGCGGCATTCCACTGGAGCCCTGGGGGATCGCCATCGGGGCGGTCCTGAGCTATGGCATAACAGCATGGCTCAAAATCACCTGCATCGGCGGCGCACGACCGCCGCTGCTATACCGCAGGCCAAAATGAAAGTAAAGCTCCCAGGTTCGGGCACCGGGGCCACGCTTACCGCGGCAAGGCCAAAGTCATATGTGTTCTGCTCAACAAACTCCAGACGCGTGAGATGGTTTATTGCCGTAAAGGAGTAGGTCATCTCCTGCCATTGCATCTGAACCATGCCATTGATATCGGGATTATAAGTGTATGGCGGCGTAGCGAACGAAGCCAACGTCGTGCCGCTTAGCGCCACGGTCAGGCTGACGCTCGGACCATATATCAAATCAGCCGCAGCGTAGAAAGTCAATGAATACTGTTCCCCGGGCTGTGTCCGAAGCATTTGGTAAATATCGCATCCGAACCCACAGTAGTTGTCTGGCAGACAGTCCCAATTAACGGCGACTTCCATGAGCCCTGACCAATCGGCCCATATGGATTGGAAGTTGCCGTTCTGGACGATATTTCCCGGTGGATCGTAAACATCGTACGCCGATGACCGAATAGCCGTTTGCGACGTGACCGCGATGACTAGTAACATTGTTGCTGTTTTCATAGTGTTTTTCTCTCTTTCACATTATTCGCTGAGCCCAACTTGCGATTCTGCCGACGGGTAGCCCCTCTCATCCCCGGGTTAGCAGAATAAACGACGGAACACGGCCTGCACCGCAGGCCCCCGCACTCGCCGGGACGACTTCCTGGCAAAACTTCAAGCCAGCGGCGGCAATCTGCAATCTGCCCTCGTTAAATCAAGACAAATCGGGCGCTTGTAACCCGCCGCGGGTTGGCTGCTATCAAGCCGGTCATAACTATCGACACAAAGCGACCCCTTCCAGCATTGTCTTGGTCATATCGGGGGCAAGAGGAGCCAAAGGTTTTCCATAATGTCGCGCAGCCCCAAGCCTTCGAAATGCTGGCAACATATCAAAGGCGCCGCCGGCTCACTTCTCGAGCCGCTTGAACAACTCCACGCTCCGCACTGGGTTGACGCCTTTCTTCTCGAGAGCGGCGATGGCGCGGTCGGGATCGTCGAACCGGAAGGCGAGCAAGCCTTTGCCCTCCTGTCGCAGCGTAAAGCCGTACATGTATTCGAGGTTGACGCCGGCCTTTTCCACGGTCGCCAGGATCCCGGCCAGGCCCCCGGGCTCGTCGCCCACTTCGATGGCCACCATGTCGGTGACCTTGACCACAAAGCCTTCCTTTTCAAGCAGGGCTTTGGCCTTCTCCCAATCCCGCACGATGAAGCGCAGGATGCCGAACTGCTGGGTATCGGCCAGGCAGAGGGTCAGGATATTGAATTTGGCCTTGGCCAGCAGCTTGACGGGCCGGCTGAGGGCGCCGGGCTTGTTTTCCAGGAACAGGGACAGTTGCCGAACTTTCATGGGTAGTCCTTGGGTTCTAGAGCTTTCGTTGATCGATCACGCGCTTGGCCTTGCCTTCGCTGCGCTGGATGGTGCGCGGCTGCACCAGGCGCACATTGGCCCGAATGCCCAGCGTGGTCTCAATCGATTTGCTGAGCCGGCTGTGCAATTGCTCCATCGTCCCCACGGTGTCGCCGAACACCTCCGCGGTCACTTCCACCTGGACCTCCATCGCATCCAGGCCTTTGTCGCGGGTCAGGATAATCTGGTAATGGGGCAGCGCGCCCTCGACTTTGAGCAGGGCGGTTTCGACCTGGGACGGGAAGACGTTGACACCCCGGATGATGAACATGTCGTCGCTGCGGCGGGAGATGCGTTTGATGCGGCGCAGCGTGCGGCCGCATTCGCACTGCTCGGACGTTAGGGACGAAATATCGCGCGTGCGGTAGCGAATCATCGGCATGGCCTGCTTGCCCAGCGTGGTGAGCACCAGCTCGCCTTCCTCCCCTTCGTCGCAGACTTTGCCGGTCTTGGGATCGATGATCTCCGGATAGAAATAATCCTCGAAAATGTGCGGCCCGGCCTGGCAGTGGCATTCCATGGCCACGCCTGGACCGATGATTTCGGAAAGGCCGTAAATATCGTAGGCCTTGATGCCGCTTTCGGCCTCGATGCATTTCCGCATCGATTCGGTCCACGGTTCCGCGCCGAAAACTCCCACCTTCAGCGGCAGGGATTTAAAGTCGATGCCCGCGTCGGGCGCCTGGTCGATCAGGTGCAGGAAATAGCTCGGGGTGCAGCAGATCGCGGTGGCGCCGAAGTCCTTCATCAGCATCAATTGGCGCGGGGTGTTTCCGCCGGAAAGGGGGATGACCGTCGCGCCCAGGCCCTCGGCGCCGTAGTGCGCGCCCAATCCGCCGGTGAACAGCCCATACCCATAGGAGACCTGGATGATGTCGTCCTTGGTCAGCCCGCAGGCGGCGAGGCTGCGCACCATCACGTTGGTCCAGACGCCGATATCTTCCTGGGTATAAGCGACCACAATGGGCTTGCCGGTGGTGCCGCTGGAGGCGTGCACCCGCACGATGTCCTTCATGGGGCTGGCAAACAGCCCGAACGGGTAGGTGTCCCGCAGGTCGTCCTTGACGGTGAAGGGCAGCTTGGCGATGTCGTCCAGGGTTTGGATGTCCTTGGGCGTCAACCCGCGCTCGTCCAATCGCTTCCGAAAGGGGCTCACGTTGTCGTAGGCCCGCTGCACAATCCCTTGCAGCCGATGCAGTTGCAGGGCGCGCAATTGCGGCAGCGGCAGGAAATCGGGCGCGCTGACAGGGTTGAAGGTGCCATTCGGATGCTTCGAGTGTGTGCTCATAACTTCAGGGCCGTTCTGACCGCCCACTCATACCCGATTTTGCGCCCGTCTGGCAATCAAAACTCGGCGAGTGCAAATCAGGTTTCCGACGCCCCTGGGCAAAGGGGAAAACCCCCTCACCCTACCCTCTCCCAAGGGAGAGGGCGTCGCAGAGGTTGGCTCTCGACCATTCCAGCCACGCTCGGGTCGTAGACAGACAGACGACAATTCTCCCTCTCCTTTGGGAGAGGGTAGGGTGAGGGGGTTTTGATTACCGATACCCGCTCCAGAAGCCGATTTGCTCCCAAAACCAGGGTCCAAGAAAAGATTGAGTTACCCCTCCTTCTCACAATAATGCCTGCTTGTGGTATTGACCGCGGCTGATCCCTATCCTCCGTTGAAACCGCCTCTCAAGTGGGCAGGCGGCAAACGCTGGCTTGTTCCCCATCTCCTGCCGGTTTGGAAGGATTATTCCGGCCGCCGCCTGGTCGAACCCTTCTGCGGCGGGCTGGCGGTGACGCTGGGTTTCCTCCCGGAACGGGCTTTGCTGAACGACGGCAACGCGCACTTGATCGACTTTTACCTGTCCTTGAAGCGCGGGTTGACCATCTCGATCGCGATGGAGAACGACGAGGGGTTTTTCTACAAGTCCCGCGAACGATTTAACGCGCTCCTGAAATCGGGCAAGAGCAGCGGGTCCGAGGCGGCCTCGCTGTTCTACTATCTGAATCGGACCGCATACAACGGCCTATGCCGATTCAACCGGAGCGGCGAGTTCAATGTGCCGTTTGGCCGATATAGCAAGATCAACTACACCAACGACTTCACGCCTTACCGCGAGGTCTTCAGGCGATGGGAATTCACGAGCGGCGATTTCGAGAAGGTGCCCTTGGCGCCGTCCGACTTTGTGTATGCCGATCCGCCTTACGACGTTGAGTTCACCCACTACTCCAAAGAGGTCTTCGGGTGGGAGGAACAAGTGCGGGCGGCGGAGTGGCTGTCCCGGCATGAAGGCCCGGTGGTGCTGTCAAATCAGGCGACGGATCGGATCGTGCGCCTTTACAAAAAGCTTGGATACCAGCTCCAGCTTTTGGAGGCGCCGCGGCGCATCAGTTGCACCGGCGATCGCACGCCGGCGACCGAGGTGCTGGCGTTCCGGAATCTCGATCGAACCCCGGCGCGATCGGCCGGCGCGCGCTGAGGCATAACGCACATGACCGAGAACGACGCCGCCTGGCAGAAAGTTTTCGAGGCCCTTGACCTGGCTTCGGGGCTGCGGGACCGCGGATTCTGTTGCCTGACCGCCGATGAGTTGAAAGCGCACGGCCGGCGCGAGCCGCGGTTGATGGCCAAGATGGATACACTCCGCGACCGGCCCGCTGTCTTCGAAGAGCACCAGGTCAACCTGTTCCCGGTCAGGAACGGGAGATACGTGCTGTTCAAAGATCCCGGGAACCGGACCTATTTCAGATTCGGTGGGGCGCTCGATCAGGTCCTGCCCCAGCGGCATTTTTCCCCGATCGATCTCGGGCGGTTCGACACCTTCCCGGCGGGCGACCAGGTGAGCGAGAGCCAGGCGATTGATTTTGCGTTCGTGGCCGGCTTGCTGCAGAGGTTTTTTGGCGAGGCTAAAGTCCATCTCACGATTCGGGGCCGGCTCTTCTCGGAGCGCTTTGCGTTCCGACCGCCGGCCGCGGAACAGGACATTGAGGTCAGCAAGGTCCAAATCGAGGTCGATGCGGGGTATGAGGGGGCCGACGCCATCTTTCTCCTGGAAGCGAAGGTCGGGCGGCGGGACGATTTCAACATCCGCCAGCTTTACTACCCGTTTCTCAACTGGTCGGCCAAATCCCGCAAGCGCATCGTTCCCATCTTTCTCACGTTCACCAATGGCCAGTATTTCCTGACCGAGTTTGCCTTCGCTCCCCGGTTTGGGGACTTGAGCATCGTCCGGACCGAGTGCTGGAGCATCAACGACTCGCCGATCGCCGACATCGATTGGCCCAGGCTGTTTCGGGAGGTCGCTTGCGAAAGCGAAGCAGCTCCCTTTCCCCAAGCGGACGATCTGGATAAGGTGGTGGATTTGGTCAAGCTGGCCGGATCAGGCCTGGCCGACAAAACGCAGTTTGCTGAGTTCTTCGAATTCGACGAGCGGCAGGGTGATTACTATGCCAACGCGGCCAAGTATCTCGGCCTGTTGGAGCGTGACGGGCATGGGTTCCAGTTGACCGAATTGGGGGCCGCATTCAACCGCCTGACCGCCCGGGCGGAGCGGACGACCTGCATCGCCCGCCAATTCCTCAAGCGCCCCGCCCTGCGCCGCATTGTCGAGCTGCTGGCCGCGCGGAATTACCTTCTGGCCTCGCTGGGCGAGGAGGAAATCTCGGGCATCATCGCCGAATCCGCCCGGCTGAATCCCACCACGGCCCGCCGCCGCGCCCTGACCGCCCGCGTGTGGATGGCATGGCTGCTGAAGAACAGCCGGGCGGGGGGCGGATGAACAGGCGAGAACAGAGAGAATGGGGACCCGTAAGTCATCCGCCCCATTCGCACCAAGGGCCGCTTAATGGTGGCCGTCCGCCAGGACTTCACCAACTTCGAAGGCTCTTCAGCATGGCCCCAAAGCCGTTGGGGAAGAGCTTTTCAAGGGCGGATAGATTCTGTGAAAGGCGTGTTGCGGCTTCCGTCATCTTCTGGGTTTCCAGCGCGAGCGACGGGTGGGATGTGCCGTAGAGCTGCTGCTTGAGATCTTCTTTGCTGTAAGGCTCACGTCCCTCCTTGAGGCCGTTAGTCCAGGCGGCTTCCGTGACATGCGGGTCCACGCCGCAGAGGAGCCAAGCTTCGATTTCGGGCACCGCCAGGCCGATAGCGGTTTTCAGCGGAGCCAAACCGGCACGTGGATGGATTTGACTGAGCGTATTGTCCGCGATCTGGCGGAGCTGGCAAAGCCGGCACTTTGGCTCGTGAGGATTTGGCAGTTCATGCTCGGGCAGATGCGGCAGCGCTCCGTTGGAATCGACAATCATTACGAAGCCCTCCGCCTCGGACTGATAGTGAAGGTCCTTGAGCACGCTCGGCAGGACGGTGCGAACCATGGGCCAGCCGCGGCTCCGGAGCCCCGTGTGGCTGATCGCTTCGGCTTTGCAGCCGAGAATGGCTTCGGTGAGAATGGTAAGCGCCGCCTGGTCGGCCGGGGATTCGGCGAGGAAGGCGATTTTCATGTCCCCGCCGGCACGCCGCCCAGCACGCCGCTGTACCAGACTTCGCTCAAGGGCGCATCCGCAAGGATTTCATTGAGATCCTTCCGATCTGAAAGCCGCGAGAATTTGGATTCCAGCCCAACTTTTTCCGCAATAACAATTTCTTCGGGATGCTCGCGAAACAGGTCCAGGAAATACGGATTATGCGTGGTAGCGATAACCTGGACCGGTTCGCGTTTCTCGCCGGAGCCTTCAGGATAAGCCAGCCGATAAAGGGCGTCCTTGACATCGCGCAGCAAGCGCGGGTGCAGCCCGCGATCCGGTTCTTCAAGACAGACGATCGAAGGCGGCTTAGCCGAGTTAGCGATGGTAAGCAGCGCCAGGGCAATCAGGGTGCCTTGAGAAAGCTCAACGGCCTTGATGGGATAGTGGCCTTCGCGCGTACGAAGGGCCATTGAACGCTGACCGGAACCGGGGGTTTCGAAGAGGATTCGATCGAACTCTGGGACCCAACGTCCCAGTTCCTTGTTGACCGCCTCGAAGCGTTCAGGATGCTGATCCCGCAGCCGATCCAAGACACCAGCAAGCAACGCACCGCTCTGCGCCATCTCCATGTTAGGCTGAAGTTGAACTGGCTGGGCGATCGCGACAGCGTCCAAGGCAAAAATGCGAGCGCCTTGAAGGACCTCCGCCACTTTCACTGCCTGACTGCTCGCATTGGGGACGTAATAAGCCACTCGCGTCCCCTCGCTTGCCGACCAGAGGAGGCTCCCCACTTGTGCGCCGTCCGCATCTGTCCACCTCGCTGTCACGCCCACTGGGACAGTCTCCGGGACGCCGGCAGTTCGAAGGTTCTTGTGATGATACACTCCTGGGTTCTGGAAGGCGGTAATACCCTTCAACCCGGTGCTCTTCCCACTCCCATTCGGTCCAACAATCAGCGTAAAGCGGCTGAGGGGGAGAGTTGCCTCGCGCAGGGCCTTGAAATTCCTGAACTCGATTGATTCGATCATACGTGCCGCCTAACTGCGGAAGCCTAACCGGCAGCCCACTCCAAATCCAGCGTTTTTCCGAGGGCGTGGGCCGGAGATTGACCTTTAACAGCCGCCTTTGTCGCCAGAGCCCCCTCCGCGCAAGCCGGAGGCTTGCCAGAGAGTAGCCGGGGGTCGAGCGCTAGCGACACCCCCGGATCCCGGTCCCGAATTCCATCGACCCCGAAGGGGGGTCGCAGATTTCTGGCATCCTTCCGGGATGCAAAACAAACTTCCAATCCACTACCGGGGGTCTCCGCCAAGAGCTCCGACCCCCGGCTACCTTCTACCAACCCTCCGGGTTGATTGGGAGGGGAGGATCCTTCGCCTCAATCGATCCGTCATTCAATCACTGTCAGGGCCGATCGGGCGCAGAGCGGGTTGACAGAACGGCCCGAGGACGCCGACTATAGCTTCGCTAACGGCAGAACCGATTATGAACCAAACACAAAAGGTTTTTGAGGGATTGCTGACACGGTATTTCGAACGAGTCCTGGAGGACGTTCCCACGCTGGCGGCGATCAATGGCATCGAGTCGGCGGAGGGCAAGCTGGGGCGGCTGTCGCTGGAGTTTCAGCGGAAGCGCGAGCGCGAGCGGCAGGTGGCGCTGCGGGCTCTCGAAAGCGTTTCGCCCCGCGAGTTGGACAACGAGCAGCAGCTCGACCGGCTGGCGCTCCGCAGCCAGTTGCTCAAGGAAACCGAGGATTTCAGCCGCGGCCGCCACGCGCTCGAACCCAGCGCGCCCGAGCATCTGCTCAATATCCTTCTCCACGAACTCCAGCGCGGGGACGATGAGCCGAAGCGCGCGGCGCGCAATCTGAGGTCGCTACTGAAACAGGCGCCCGATTTTCTCGATGAGGCCGGGGCGGTGGTGCGCCGGCCGGAACAGGTCTGGCTGCGGGTCATGGAACAAACCGCGGCCGGGGGCAGGACACTTCTCGAAGGAGCCGGCAAGTTTCTCAAAGCCAATTCGCCGCAGGCCGGCGACGCGGGTTTGCTCCATGCCTCACTGAAAGCGTTGGAGCGTTATGCGGAACGGGCATTGGCGCGGAAGCCGGCGGCGCCGGGGTCGTTCGCCATCGGAGCGGCGGCTTTGCAGCGGAGGGTTCGAGACGAGCTGGGGCTGGACTACACGCTGGGCCAGGTCGAGAGCCTGGCGCTGGGAGAGGTTGAGCGGGTCGGCGGGGAACTCAAGGCGGCGTGCGCCAAATTCGGCCGGACGGTTTCGCCCGAGCGAATCATCGCGCGGGCGCGGGCCGACTGGCGGCCCGGGGCGCCGCTGCTCGACCTGTACCAGAAGGAAACGCAGCGCATCGCCAACGCTTTCGGCAAGATGCGGGCGGTGTCCTTTCCCAGAGCGGATGAATTACAGGTCAAACCGGTGCCCGAGTTTTTGCGGGCCTTGATCCCGACCGCGGCCTACAGCCAGCCGGGGGCTTTCGAAAAGCGCCAGCGCGGCATCTTCTGGGTCAACGATCTGAGCCTGACCAAGACGGCTGACGCGGACAAGCTTGCCGAACAGCAGCAGCACTTCGGCATCCCATTGACCTGCGCCCACGAAGCGTATCCGGGCCACCATCTCCAGTTTGTGACCGCCAACCGTCATCCGCGCCGATGGCGGCGGCTCTTCGCCCATGCCGTTTTCTACGAAGGCTGGACGCTGTGGTGCGAACAGATGATGGTCGATCTGAGAATCGATCGGTCGCCCTGGCTGCAGGTGCAGCAACTGCACGACGCGCTCTGGAGGTGTCATCGCATCCTGGTGGACCTGCGCTTGCAGACGGGCCGCTACAGCTACGAGCAGGCCGTGCGGCATTTGCAGCGGCACCTGGGCTTCACGCGGGCCCGGGCGCAGGCGGATGTGAATTGGTACACCGCCCAGCCCGCGGTGCCGATGAGCTACTGGCTGGGCCGGCTCGAAAACGAGCGCCTGCGCCGCCGGTTGGTCGCCGGGCGGGGCTGGACGCTGCAACGGTTCAACGACTGGCTCCTGAGCTTTGGAACCATCCCGCAGGGATGGATTGAGAAATACGGGTTGGACTGACTGGCGTATCATGCCGCGGCCAGACTCTCCTCGGCATGTTGCAGTACGGCGTTCACCTGGTCGCGAGTTACGCCAGGGAACCATTGAAGAAAATCCTCCACGCAAGCGCCGCCCTGGAGATTCTCAAAAAGAGCCCGCACTGGAACGCGGGTTCCTTTGAAGACCCAAGCGCCGCTAACCTTATCGGCGTGCCGCTCCACGGCCGCACATTGGCTCCAGTCGATCATCATCCTCAGTGTGCCACTTCGCGGCACCAGCGGCAAGACGCGTTGCTGGTCGAAAACATCCTCCTCATTGACAATACCGCCTCATCTGCAACGTTCAGATGACTTGTATGAAGCGCTGGTGGTGGGGGTTGCTGGTCATAGCAGTCGGTCTGGGGTTATGGCGGTTGCGTTTCGATGCGGATGTTCTCGATCTGCTGCCGCCCGATGAGCCCACCGTCCAGGGGCTGAAGCTTTATCAAAGCCATTTCGCCAACGCCCGGGAGCTGATCCTGACGCTTCGCGCCCCGAACGCCGAGGTGGCGGAGCACCTGGCCGGCGACTTGGCGGCACGCCTGCGCCAGCACACCAACCTGGTGGCCGGCGTCTCCTGGCAGCCGCCCTGGATGGAAGATCCCTCGCAAATGGGCGAGCTGATCGCCTGCATGTGGCTTAACCAGCCTCCGGAAGCATTCGACGATCTCACCAACCGGCTGGCGCCAGGCCATCTGAAGTCCGTTCTCGACGAGACCAAAGAGACTCTGGCGACCTCGATGTCGCCCATGGACGTCGCCCGGGGCGCTTTCGATCCATACGGCCTGCTGGAGATGCCGGGCTTGAGCAGCCTCAGCAGCCTTGCGGGCGGACAGGGCCAGCAGATGTTCGCGTCCGCGGGGGGAAACTTCCGCGTGCTGTTTGTGCAATCGGCCGTGGACCTGGGCGGGTACCGGTCGTGCGAGAATTGGCTGTCGTCGATTCGCGCGGTAGTGGAGAGGGGTGAGGGACGAGAGCCAGGGGTGGTGATTCGCTACACGGGGCGGCCGGTGTTCGTGGTGGAGATTGCCCGGAGCATGCGGCGGGACATGAGCGGATCGGTGGCGGGGACATCGCTCATCATCGCCTTGCTGTTTTGGCTGACGCATCGGCGGTGGCTGCCGATGTTCTGGCTGCTGGCGCTGCTCGGAGTAATCCTGGTGGCAACGCTGGGGCTGGGCAGCCTGGTTTTGGGGGCTATCAGCGTGATCAGCATGGGCTTTGCGGCCGTGCTGTTGGGGCTGGCGGTGGATTACGCCGTGGTCCACTACCAGGAGGCGCTGGCGCATCCAACGTTGACGGTGCCGGAGATCCGCCGGGCCATCGCGCCGAGCATTCTTTGGGCGGCCATCACTACCATGAGCGCTTTCCTGGTGCTCAACCTCGGAGGGCTGCCCGGGTTGGGGCAATTGGGAACGCTGGTTGCCATCGGCGTCGGGCTGGCCGCCCTGGTGATGGTGATGATTTATTTGCCGCCGCTCTTCCCGGCACGCCGAAAGGCCCCGCCCCATTTGCCGCCCATGAACTGGTGGTCCTTTTTTGTCCCGCCGAAGGGAACGGGGATGACTCCGCCCGGCGGACGCGGAGCGCTTGGAGTGCGCCCGTCCCCGAGCGCAGCAATATCCGAAAACCGGCTGACATCCGCAGGCGCTGAGGCTGCGCCAGGCGAAACGCCGGAAATCAGCCGGTCGAAGTGGCCCGCTGCGCCCGGGGACGCGCCTTCGCGGAGCTACGGCGTGGCGAGCGGGCGCACTCCAAGTGCAGCGGCCGGGCCTGCTCAAGGCTCCGCAACCGTGCTCTTCGGACTGGTGGCGAGCGGTTTGGTCCTGATCGCCGCGGGAGGGGTTTTGAGTTTCCGGCGGCCGGGGCTGGATGCGAGCGGAGAGGTGTTGCGTCCCCAACACAGCGAGGCCGAGGCCGCGCTGGACGAGATGAAATCGGAGATGGGGCTGCCCCCGGATCCGCTTTGGCTCATCGTGCGAGGCCGGGACGAGGCGCAGGTATATCAGCGCCTGGCGGGCGCCGAGGGCCTGCTGAGCGGAGCGGCCTCGCAGCATTTGATTGGAGGTTTCCTGGTGCCGACCGCGCTTTGGCCGCGGCCGGAGCGGCAGGCGGCGAACCGGCAAGCCGCCGCGATCCTGGGCCGGCAAGGCCCGTTGCTGCGCGAGGCCGCCTTGAGCGAAGGCTTCAACTCAAACGCGGTGGACCTGACGGAGCAAGTGGTGCGGACGTGGGCGCGCGCCGGCGCCAGCACGAACGTCGTCTGGCCCACCAACCAGGCCAGCCAATGGCTGCTGAAACGGTTCGTCGCCCGCGAGCCGGGCGATCTGTTGGTGATGGGGCTGGTGTATCCAGTCACGAACAAGGTTGATGTGGCGCTGGAGGATCTCTCCTCGCGCCTGGCCCGCGGGGATGCCTATCTGTCCGGCTGGGGACTGCTCGGCTCAGCCACCTTGAAGCGGGTTCGGTCCAGGCTGTGGCAGGTGGTGACGCCGATGGCGCTGCTGGTGCTGGCGTCGCTCGGGTCGGCTTTCCGCCGGCCCACGGAGATTCTGCTGGGCCTGGCGGTGCTGGGTTTGAGCGGCCTCTGCGTGCTGGCGACGATGGCGGCGGCCGGCTGGTCGTGGAACCTGTTGAACCTGATGGCCCTGCCTTTGATGCTGGGGACGGGAGTGGACTACAGCATCTTCATGCAATTGGCTTTGCGGCGCCACGGCGGGGACCTGGCCGCGGTGCGGCGCTCCATCGGGCGGGCGCTGCTGCTGTGCGGCGGCACTGCCGTAGCCGGATTCGGTTCGCTGGCGTGGTCCAGCAACCCCGGCATGGCCAGTCTCGGCAAAGTCTGCGCCGTCGGCATCGGAGCCAATATGCTATTCTCGGTTTTCCTCCTGCCCGCCTGGTGGACGGCGGCAAAAGGCCATTCAGACAACCGAGGGCCGAAGGAGAAACCAGGTTCCAGCCCCGACCGGTCCCCCGACGTTTCGCGTTTCACGTTTCACGTTTCACGTCCTGCGTTCCGGCCCTTCGGCCTCTATCGCGCGGGGCTTTGGCGGCTGGGCCTGGCGCTGGTGCGGGTGGCGCCGGCCCGGTTGACGGAGGGCGTCGGCGTCCTGCTTGCCGAGGTTTATTGCCTGGCGCAACGCAGTCGCCGGGACATCGTGCTGAACAATTTGCTGCCGGTATTGGGGGGTGACCACGCGGCGGCGCGAAAGGCCACCCGGCGGCTGCATCGCAACTTTGCCCTCAAGCTGGCGGACTTATGGCGAATGGAGAGCGGCGCGCCGATGCGGAGCTGGACGGCCGATCCGGGCGACCTGGGGATCCTTCGGAAGGCGAGGGCGGGGGGCCGGGGTCTGCTTTTCATCACGCTCCACCTTGGGAGTTGGGAGCATGGCGGGCTGATGACGGCATCGCTCGGTATGCAATTGACCATCCTCACGCAGGCCGAGCCGGACAATGGCTTGACCGACCTGCGCGTTGCGATGCGGCGGCGATTGGGGGTAGAGACGCTGATTATCGGCCAGGACAGCTTCGCCTTTGTCGAGGCGATCAAGCGTCTCCAGGCCGGCGCGGCGCTGGCCATCGCGCTGGACCGGCCTCCGGCGCGGAACCCAGTGCGGATCGAATGGTTCGGACAACCCTTTGAAGCGCCGGTGGCCGCCGCGGAGCTGGCGCGGGCATCGGGATGCGCGCTGGTGGGAGTGACGATTGTTCGCCGGGCCTCAGGCTACGCCGTGAAAGTGCTGCCGGAATTCGTCTACGACCGGCAGGCGCTGGGCAGCCGCGACGCCAGGAGGGATTTGACCCAACAAATCCTGCGCGCATTCGAACCTGAGATCCGAAACGATATTGAGCAATGGTATCAATTTGTCCCCATCTGGCCTGCGTCCGGGCGCCAGAGCGTTAGAGCGTCGGAGCGTCGGAGCGTCGGAGCGTAAAGACGTGCAGCCATTACGCTCCACGCTCCCCACGCCTTCACGGGCCGGGCGGGCGGCGGAAGGCGATGCCGAAGAAAAGGGCGCCGCAGAGATTGAGGCCAACGATATAGCCAATCTTGTAGGTTCGCCCCGTGGTGTTCGCCGCATAAATGGGAAGATCCTTCCCCAGCACCAGCGCCGGCAAGGCCGCGGGCATCAAGGCTCCGTGCAGCAACCCGATGCGCAATCCGGCTTGACGTTCGGAGGAGTAAGTCCGGGAGAGAGCCCAACCTTGCACGACCCCAAGCATCACGCTTAGGAGAATCAGGCTCACGGTTCGGGCCGGCAGGAATTTCTTCCGGGCGAGAAAACTGAGTTTTGCGCCCCCGGTTTGAGTCGAGATCGAGCTTCCCATTTTACTACCATCGTCTCGCCCGCAGGGGTTCGGCAAGTGGGATGTGAGGAGAGAATCGTTAGAACGTTAGAACGTTAAAACGTAACACAGGTATCCAGCGGCGTCGAAAAAGCGTCGGTCCTTTTCACGTTCTAACGTTCTAACGCTTTAACGATTCACGCATCCCGTCCCCTACCCCCCAATGCAGCTCATCGATCTGGAGGGGGCGACGAAGTCGGGCTCGCCGATGTGGTGGCGGGCTTCTTTTTGCCAGACGACGGCTTTGAGCCAGTCGGCGAGTTCCGCGTCGGAGGCCCCGCCGCGCAGGAGGGGACGCAGATCGTGCTCGGTGATGCTGAACAAGCAGGTGCGGATCTTGCCGTCGGCGGTGAGGCGAATCCGGTTGCAGTTGCCGCAGAAAGGTTCGCTGACGGGGGCGATAATGCCGATTTCGCCGCGCCGATCCGGAAAGGCCCAGCGTTTGGCGGTGGCGGAGGGATTGTCGGGCGCCAGGGCTTGGAGGTCGAAGCGGGCGCGCAGGCGGTCGAGGAGTTCGCGGCCGGGCACCACCATTTCCTGGAGCCAGGCGCGAGCGGAATCCAGCGGCATGAATTCGATAAAGCGCAGGCTCAGGTCATGCTCGCGGGCGAATTCGGCCAGGGTCTCGACCTCGTGATCGTTGAGGCCGCGAATAACGACGGCGTTGACCTTGACCGGGTGGAATCCGAGGTCCTGGGCGAGGCGGATGCTGTTGAGGACCTCCCCCAGTCCGTCGCGGCCGGTGATTTTCTTAAAGTTGGCCCGATCCAGCGAGTCGAGGCTGAAGCTGACCCGGCGCAGCCCAGCCTGGCGGAGAGCGAGGGCCTTTTGGGGGAAGAGGAAGCCGTTGGTGGTCATGGCCAGATCGGCAATACCGGGGACGGCGGCGACGCGGGCGACGAGAGCCTCGACGCCGTGGCGCAGCAGCGGTTCACCGCCGGTGAGCCGGATTTTCTGGATGCCCAGTCCGACCGCAAGGCCCACCAGACGCTCGATTTCCTCAAAGGTCAGGAGGTTGGACTTGGGGACCCACTGCTGGACAATGGGCGCCGGGTTGGGCATGTGCGCCCAGTGGCCGCGGTAGAAATTATGCGCCGCCTCCGTCTCCGGGAGACAGTAGAGGCAGCGGAAATTGCACCGGTCCGTCAGGCTCACCCGCAGGTCGCGCAGGATGCGTCCATGCGAATCAATGAGCCGGCCGGCCGGGGTCATTTTGGCGTGGGACTGGCGGCCGGCGAATTGGTCAAGGGAGGGATGACCTTAACCGAGCCATCGGCGTTGACCTCGACGTTGAGATCGTAGGCCGGTTTGGGCGCTGGTTTGGCCTGGGCTTGCAACTGCGTGGCCGAGGCTCCCTGCATGAGCTTCTGGGCGCCCTTCTGGTCCGTGCTGGCGAAGAGCCCCTCGCGAATCCATTCGATGCGGCGGGCGATGGAGAGTTCTTCCTTGAGCTTGGAGACCTGGGCCTTGAGCACCACCAGGTCGTTGAACTGGCGCTCGAGCGCGTCTTTTTCCGCGGTCATGCGTTTGAGCTCCTTTTCCAGGTAGGCCTTGTCGCCTTCGGAGGCGGCGAGTTTGCGCTGGGTTTCGGAAATCTGGCCCGTCAGGTTGGTGATGGAGGAACTGAGGTCGGCGGCTTGTTTATCGAGGTTCTCGTTCTGGGTCTCCAGGTCGGCGATTTTAGCGTCGCGCTTGGCGACCTCCTGGCGGCTGGTCTTGAGATCGGCCTCGGTTTTGTCGAGGGTGGCGGAGACCTGGGTAAAGTTATTGGTCAGGTCCAGAAGCGCCTTTTCGTACATTTTCTTCTGGCCGGCCATATCGCTTTCGAGGGTGGTGTTGACCTGCTTTTGCTGCTCGAGCTGGCCGACGGTGGCCTCGATGCGATTGGACAGGAGCAGGATGCTGTTGGCGTCCTGTTGCTTCTGGTCGGAGGCCTGCTTGTTGATGGTGATCAAGGCAATGATCAAGGCGAGGGAAAGCACCGCTAAAATAATGACCCCAATTCGATTTTTCATAGCGACCACCAAAATGCCGGGAACGTCCGGGTTTGGCAAGCGCGCATGTCGGAAAATCGCTCGGCGGCTCATCGTGCCTTGCATAAAGGCCACTCTCTCCTACATTGTAGCCATGAAGATACCGCGTGAGGTGCCGGTGATGACGCTGCCGAACGCGACGCTGTTTCCGCAGGCGTTGCTGCCGCTCTATATATTCGAGCCCCGCTACCGGCAGATGCTGACCGACGCGCTGCATTCCAACCGGATGTTCTCGGTGGCGATGCAAAAGCCGGGCAGCACCCGGGAGAGCCCTTCGCCTGTGGCCGGCCTGGGCCTAATCCGGGTCTCGGTCGGGCACCGGGACGGCACCTCACACCTGATCTTGCAGGGATTGGCGCGGGTCGAGCTGGAGACCACCGTCCGCTACAAGCCCTACCGGGTCCAGCGCATCCGGCCGTTGCAGTCCCCGCCGTGCGACAACGTCCGGGTGGACGCGCTAGTGGCCAAGGTGCGCGAGTTGCTCGAGGAGCGCATCGATCTGGGCCTGCCATTCCCCTTTCCGGTCATGTCGCCCAGCTCGTCGGAGAAGTCAACGACGCCCCCGTCGTTTTCCCCGAAGGAAATCCTCACCTACCTGGACTCGATAAGCGACCCGGAGCAGGCGGCGGACCTGGTTTCCTGCGCGGTATTGCCGGGAGCCGCGGAGCGGCAAACCATCCTTGAGACGGTCGATGTTGAGGCGCGGCTGCGGCAACTGATCCATTTTTTGCTGGCTGAAATCCGCAAGAAGCGCAAAAGTGACTACTAAATGACCGACCCACATCCAACCGAACCCGCGTTCGAACCGAGCCGCGAGGAGATGCTGTCCGCGCTTTTTGCCCAACTGGTCATGCAGCAGGCCAACATGGCGATGCTGCTGATGGGCAAGGTCCCCCACCCGGACACCGGCCAGAGCATCAAGGATGTGGACGCGGCCCGGTTGTTCATCGACGAGCTGGAGATGCTGGAGGTCAAGACCAAAGGCAATCTCACCAAAGACGAGGCCGCGTTGCTCAAGCAAAGCCTCATGACCCTGCGCCTGGCCTTTGTGGAAGCCGCCGAGGCGCCCGCTCAGCCAGCCGAGCCCGGCCCGAAGGCCGCCTCCGCGAAGGCTCCTGAGAGCAGCGAGCCCGCCACGCCTCCCCCGGCTTCAGCCGCGGAGGAATCGGCCAAGAAGTTTTCGAAGAAGTATTAGAGAGGGGTGGAGGGCTGTTGTTCGTTAGAATTCCGCGTTGCACAGGAGCATAGCAAGAGCGCGCACACTCCCGCAGTCAACCTGAAGTTCGCTAGCAAAGCTTTCAGGGTGTTGATGTCACCAACGCTCGTGGTGAGGCGCGGCGGGGGAAAGGCGCCCGGTGCGCCATAGACGCGCCGTCCAGCCGCCGCCTCCAGCACGCGGGTTAGCCTTTGTTTTGTGATTTCTCATTCAATCGTTTCAGATGTACAGATCTCGCGATAGCCTCCCCTCCGGCAGTCGCTGCCTGCACGCACCAAGTTGCACGAAACTGGGCTTCTGACAGAAGGAACGACCGCAACTTATCGTCCGCCACAGCTTCGGCTGCGCTCTCCAAAACCAATGCCCCGTAGTCGCAGTCGTCAACGTAGGGCAACTTACCCGCACAGTCGTGAAACTGTGCAACAAGTTCTCTGTGCTGCTCTCGACTCGTCCGAGCAAACATGTCCGCCAACGACTCCAGGCGTTCGGCGAGCGCTCGAAAGTCCCAGCGTTCGTGAACTGTCTGAGCCGCAAGTCGCTCTCGTGCCGCTTGAAGATGTGAAGTGTTGATACGCACGGTAAAGGCTATGAATACACAAACTGCTGTTTGTACATCGATCAGGGCTCATTTCCAACTCAACCCATTAGGCCGCTTGTACCTAAAAATGAAAACACCCATCGCTCGACCCTTCAAATCTATACCCACCTCCTGCATTGTCACGCGCTTGTTTAGGAGGCGAGAGGCATCCTCGTGGAGTTTGGACTTCCTTAGTGCTCGTGTGATCTAGCGCCAAAGGCGCTGAATGTCCGGCAACAAAGTCCAAACTCCAGTAGGAGGCTCCGGACTGGTCCGGACTCAACGCTTACCTAACTCCTCCGGCGGTTGGGCTGGTCGCGGCAACGCTATTGCGGGGCAGTAGGTAAAGGTAATCGACCAGGATATGCTCGGTCTCGGCGAGCATGGCATCCACTGCCGGGGGCTTCTCGTCATCCAAGGCGTCGTCGGTCGGATCGACCGGGGCGCTGGCGGAAGTTCCCGCGGCCACGGTCGCATTGGTGGTGGCTCCTGGGGCGGGTTTGGGTCCTTTGGCCAGGGGCGGGAGACCATTGGTTTTGGGGACGGGCGGGGGCAGGCCGGGCAGGAGGGCGTTGGTGAGGAAGATTTCGTAAACGGTTTCCGGCGGGGTTTTGCGGGCCAGGCGTTCCTTGTCCCGCGCTTTGACGCGCGCATCGGCCTCTTCCTGCTCCTTGAGCCGCTGCTTTTCGTTGAGAGAGATGGTCTTGTCAGCCTGTTGCTTTTTCACCAGATCGATATCCTGGCGCACATAATTGTACTCGGGGTCGGCGGCGACGCGCTCGGTGGATCGCTTGAGGAGCGCCGGCAGGTAGGGGGCGACCTCGTCCACGGGGTCGTATTTGGCGCTGCGGATGGTATCCCATTCGAGGGCGTTTTCGAGGGAGCGTTCGCCGATGTCTTTGTATTCGTTGCGCACGGAGGGCAGGACGATGTCGGGAACAACGCCTTTTTTCTGGGTGGACGCGCCGCTGGGGCGATAGAATTTTTTGATGGTGACTTTGAGCGCGCCGGGGTCGTTGGTCAGCTCGCTGTCGGACAACTGCATCGCCGGTTTGAGCGGGTCCACCATCTGGACGGTGCCTTTGCCGTGGGTCGAGGAGTCGCCCACGATGAGGGCGCGGCCGTAGTCCTGGAGGGCGCCGGCGACGATTTCGGAAGCTGAGGCGCTGAAGCGGCTGGTCAGGACAATCATCGGGCCGTCGTAGAGGATCGAGGGATCGGTATCATCGCCGGACTCGATTTTGCCGGCGCCGTTGCGGATCTGGACGACGGGGCCGTCTTTGATAAACAAACCGGTGAGGCGAATGGCCTCCTCGAGGGAGCCGCCGCCGTTATAGCGCAGATCCAGAATGATGCCTTTGACGTTCTCGGCTTTGAGTTTGGTCAGCAGCCGCGCGACGTCGCCGGTGGTGCTCTTGGTGCTGCCGGAATCATTCGCCTTGGTCTCGGCATGGCGCGAGCCGGTCACATCGAACGGGGCGTAGAAGGAGGGCAGGTCGATGAGGCCGATGCGGACATTTTGGCCGCGGTCGTCGGGCAACTCGATAATTTTGGCCTTGGCCGCCTGGTCTTCGAGGGGAATTTCGTCGCGGATGAGCGAGACGACGGTGCGCTGGCCGGAATCGGCTCCAGCGGGCTGGAGAGTGAGGCGGACCTCCGTACCTTTGGGCCCGCGAATGAGCTGCACCGCTTTGTTCAGGCTCATATCGACGATATCGACGGGGGTCTGATCCGCTTGGGCCACGGCGATGATGCGGTCGTTTTCCTTGACCTTCTTGCTCTTCATGGCGGGCCCGCCGGGCAGCAGCCGGCGGATAGTGCAATAGCCGTCCTCGGACGAGGTGAGCTCGGCGCCGATGCCGAACAGGCTCAGATTCATGGCGATGGTGAAACTGTCGAGCTGCGGGCGGCCGAGATAATCGGAGTGCGGGTCATAGACATGGGCCAGGGTCGTGAGATATATCTGGAGCACGTCGTCGTGGTCCCACTCCAGAAACGAGTGGAGGGTGCGATGGTAGCGGTGGGAGAGGGTTTCGACGATCTCCTGCGCGTCGGTTTTTTTCGGGGGCGCATTGGTCGCGGCCGCGGCCGCGGACTCGGGGTGTGGCGTTTGGGCGGCGGCGCTGTTGGTTTCGGCCTTCTTGTGGCTGAATTCCTTTCCGAGCTTTTCCTGCAGATACTCCGCGCGAAGCCGCTCGCGCCAGATGGTTTTGGCCTCCGCCAGATCTTTGGGATAAGGCGACTCGTGCCGGTTGAGGACAATCCGCTCGTCGGCGTCGAAGGAGAACGGATCGGCTTTGAGCAGCTCATCGACATAGGCGACGTGCTGCTGGAGCCGCTCCATGAAACGGTTGAAGATCTCACAGGCGGGCCGGGTATCGGCCTGGCCGGAGCGGGTGAGGGTCAGCCGGTCCAGGTTGGTGCGGTAGTGCTCGAATTCAGCCAGGTCGGCCTGGGTGAAATGCAGGTGCTGGGAGTCAAGCGTGTCGAGATAGCGATCCAGGAATTTGCTGGAGAGGGCCGCATCGAACCGCTGGCCCGAATAATGGTATTGTCCGAGCATGGCCGCGGTGACCCAGGCGATCCGGCCATCGACGTGCCCGGGCGTGACGGCGCGGAAGGCGTTGGTGGCTTTCTCGACCGATTCGGCCTGCGTGACCGGGGCGGAGGGGGCGATGTTCGGGGTGTCGGCGAAACAGAGAGGAAGGACCGCACCGCTGCCCAAAAGCAACAGCCAGAACCTCAGCATAAAACGTTTCATCATGTCTATATCAGGAGCTAGAGTGTAGCACAGCTTGGGGGGTGTGCAGCAAGAACCGTTCTCAAGTTTTCCTTTTTAGCAACTTTTTCCTTGGCAAAAGCGGGTTTTTGGGGGGTGAGGGTCGCGGGTTGCGTGTCGAGGGGTCTGCCGCTCCATCCCCGCGACCCACGAACCCGATCCGTAGGCTTAATTCAAATCGTAAACAGAATTGCTGGGGGAGAGGAAACCGGTGCCGGGAGCGACCGGCGAGCCCTCGCTGTTATTCGTATAGGACGTCGAGGAGGATTCGGCATGGCCATCGCAGAAAGCAATGTTGCTGCGATTTTGATGACGAAATCCCTGCGTGCCGGAGTTGCGGCCCCAGAAATCCGCGTCGCCGGGGTTGGGAAAGGGGGCGCGCATGAATTTGTCGGCGCCGCTCGCGTACTGGCCGTCACCGAACAAGGCGGTCTTGGCCGGGTGGAGCACGTCTGAGCTCCTGGCCGGGTCGGGGATGTCCTCAAATTGGCCGTGGCCGATGTAGCTGGTGTTGTAATTGTAGCCGGTGTAGGGGTCGGTGTTCCAATTCGCGGCGCCAGTGAAGGAGGGGCATTGCTGGACTTGAACGTTGCCCTGGCCTTCCCACAGCAGGCCGGGAACGACGCGATTGGGCGTGACATAGATGGTGGTCAGGTCCCAGCAATAGTCGTACTCCACGCCGTCAACTTCGTCATAGTAATAAGCGACGGTGTAAAAATCGGCGTTGTCGTCGGTGTAGGTGTGCGCGGCGATGCCCATCTGGCGCAGGTTGCTCAAGCACTGAATGCGCTTGGCGGAGGCTTTGGAGCTGGCCAGCACGGGCAAAAGCAGCGCCGCCAGAATGCCGATGATGGCGATGACGACGAGCAGTTCAATCAAGGTGAACGCGGACGCGCCCCGGCCTCTGCGAACGACGGCACTCAAATCCTCACCACTCCGGCCCCAGAGCCAGGAAGTTGGAGTGGCCGATCCATTCAGGGAGCAACCAGTCCCCCCGGACGCGCCGATGCATGGATCGAGCGCGCCGGAGGCTGTCAGACCGGCAAACCCGTTCGTAAAAACGTACGGATTGAGCGGCTGGGTTGGGTTCATTTCCTCATCGGTCCAGGAAGTGTTGGTGGCATCCCAACGGTAAGCGTTGTCTGGCAAAAGACAAGGCACTGTAGGGAAGGCGAACCCATGCGTGAAAAGTTCGTCTGGCTCCCATCGGTAATGCCGATGACGCCGTAGCCGCTCAAAGGATAGCCGATCCCTTCGATGAACGCGTTATAACGACAGGACTTGTGGTGCCAGTGAGTCCGTTGGAACGTCGATTTATTTGGAGACAAACCATAAACAAACCACCCATGCCGAGCAGCGCCCAAGCGGACGGTTCGGGAACCGCGGTTACATACGACGGCGCGGCGGGCGTCGATGCCGGCCAATTGAAACCATAATCGAAGCTCCAACCATCCATGTCCCCGTTTTCAAGCACGCGACTGGTCATGCCCCCGTAGCTCGAATCCCAGTCGGATTGATTGGCGGAGACCCGGCTGTCGGTGCTGTTCCAATAAGTCCAGTAACCGGCGGTGTACCAGCCTTCCTGCCAAAGATCTCCGGACGTCACCGCCGCGCGGGAATCCTCAACGCTCCCGGCATCGACAATAGCCAGATGCTGGCTATTAAAACTCAAGGACGGCGACAGCGAGAAATTTTGGTCGCCGCTTTGATGGAATCCGAGACCGAATACCTCGGTGCCATAGTCCGTTGGTCCGCTCACTTCGGCGTAGAGTCTCGGATCCGTGGCAACAATGGCATCAAACATTTGTTCGCCGGTGGCGGTGCCGTTCCAGCGATAGCCCCACAACAACGCGCTGTTGGTGGCGCCATTATTCCAATCGATCTCAAAACCGGCTTCGTTGGTGCCGGTTCCCGCCCAGAGCTGTATGTTGCTGAACAAGTCCGCGCGAGCCGCGGAAGATACAAACACGCCGGTCAATGCCAGCATTAAGCAGACTTTTTTCATTTTTCCGATCTTTCAATGTTGTCCGCGCAAGAAACTCTTGCGCGAACGGTTTTGGGTTGAGAGACCAGAGCGGGGCCTGAAAATAAAAAACCTTCACGCCCCGCAAAACGGAGAATGAAGGCATTCACGAATCCGGCCGAAAACAGATCGACCGGCTGGCCTCATCCTTCTCTTTGCGGAGAAGCGCTCCGATACGCTCGGAGCCGACGAGCTCAGTCAAACCGGTATCCTGACTTGGGCTTCAAACCTCATTCCGCCTTCCCGTTCCGCAATGGAACAGTGGCTTGGGGAATTTGTAGCCGTCACAGTGGCGCAACCGTCCCGGATTTTCACCGGGTTCCCTGACATTTGACTGTGGATTGGCGAACTGAATGTCCGCCGCTTTCAAAGAGCGATTTGCTTGTATAGCAAATGATCTTTCGATTCAAGATAATAATCGCGGCAATGACCTGGCGCGTGTTCACGGCACGCTGACGGTGACACGGTAGAACGCCTTGCCCGCTGGCGCCCGGAAGTCCTGGTCTACGGTCGACACCGCGGCGCCGACGCTGAAGCTGCCGCCAACCGGAGTCCAGTTCACCAGATTGGTGGAGCGCTCCAGTGTTTCGAGGCAGTTCGGAACCGAAATGAACTGGATCGCGAAGCCGTTAGTGAGCATTTGAATGCTCAGGCGCGGGGGTACGATTTGCGAGATGACGAACGCGGAGAAATTTGTCACGCCGGTGAGGATCACCTGGTTTCCGGCCGGATTGAAAACGAACGGCAGCAAAGTCCAGTTTGTGCAATTCCATTGGCACACGCGCAGATCGCTTCCATTGCCGGAATAGCTTGCGCCCGCCGATAAAGCCAGGTTCGCCGTAAAAATGACGGGATTGGTTCCCGTCATCGGGCGCGCCTGGATTTGGTAGGCGCCGCACACGTTGCCGGCGACAGGCGCGAACGACGAGCATTCACCGAGGCTCACGGTGCTGATTCTTGCGATTTCATTCACGGAACCAAAATTGATGGAGATCTGATTTTGGCCCAAAGCGGCAGGGTTTTGGAACACCAGGTTGGTGATGCCGGAAGCCAGGTTGTCCGGCGCAATCGAAAGCGCATCGCCGACCACCGCCGGACTGACGGCTGCAATGGCGTCGATAACCGTATAAGTGCCCGCGCCAGGCTGGATGCGAACGTATTGAATCCAGGGCAGCCCCGACGCATTCAAGGAGTAGCCGGTGCCGCCGGACGCGCCGATGAATTGATCGAGCACGCTGGAGACCGTCCAACCGGCGACCGCATTCGTGTAAACGAACGGATTGAGCGGCTTGGTCGGGTTCATTTCCTCATCGGTCCAGGAACTGTTGGTGTCATCCCAACGATACGCGTTGTCCGGGAAAAGACAAGAGACAGCGGGGAAGGCGAACCAATTGACGCCGTCCTGGCTGACGGAGACGACGGTTGGATGGCCGTATATGGCGCTGCTCTTGAGCGTCTCAGCGCTCAAATCCGTGCTGTCGCTGATGGACCCGGAACCGCCAGACGGACTATCGAAAAAGGAATTGCCATAAATAATCAGGTCGATTCCGTAGGGATTATTCGGATCGGCATAAACTTTGCGACCCAGTTGCACGGTGATTTGTCCCCCGCTTTTGATTTCGGCGATCACATCGCCGCCGCCGGGGGTTACGTTATAGGGATCGTCGATGATGGAGACCCGGTCGGTGACGCCGCCGTCGAAGGCGTCGTAGAACTGCAACGTGGGGCGATTCAAGACTGCGGCCGGATTGTTGTAGGGGCTGCCGGGGTCGATATCATTCGTGCTGAGGACCTGGACGGCAAAGTCGTTGGTATTGCAAATGTAAGCGACATAAGTGCCGTCAGGCGAAGGCGGCGCGTGCTTGTGCAGGTTGAACGCGGTGGTGCTGGGATCCCCGCTGTGCAGGGTATCATCGGCGCCGGCCGCGACGGAGAACGCTATCCAAGAGCCGTTTGTGAGGGACAGCTCGTCTAAGCCGGCTTGAGCGTATTCCCATTGGCCGTGAGCGCCGGCGGAGAAATGCCCCTGGTCCGTGGGCGTCCAATACAGGTTTGGGCCTCGATTGGGTGAAGAGAAGAATCCGCCGGCATCGCCGGCTTCATTCCAAATCTCCCAGCGGGGGCCGGAGACTCCGCCCCAGTACAAATCGCCGGCATTGACGGCCTGGGCGGAATCAGCATCCACGGTCGGGTCGATCAAATACCCGTTGTTGAAAAGGTCCGTTTGGCTGCCATCGGTAATGCCGATGACGCCGTTGCCGCTCAAATTATAGCCGATCCCTTCGATAAACGTGCTGCCAGACGTGTCATCGGCCACGAAGTATAGCTTCGGATCGGAGCCGGCGATGTTGGCGATCATCTGCGTTCCCGTGGCTGTGCCGTTAAAGCGGAAGCCCCAGACGAGGGTTTTATCCGCGATGGGAACGGGCACGGAAGAATTCGTCAACACTTCGGGCGCGCTCCATTCGATGACGAGCGCGGCGCGGTTGGTGCCGGAGCCGGTCCAGAGCTGGATGTCGTCCAGGGAAATAGCCTGCGCCTGTTGAACCGCCAGTGCGCCGGCGATGGCCAGCGCGAAACGAACTGTTTTCATTTTTCTGATCTTTCAGTGTTGTCCGCGCAAGGAATTCATGCGCGGACGGTTTTGGGTTGAGAGACCAGAGCGGGGCCTGAAAATAAAAAACCTTCACGCCCCGCAAAACGGAGAATGAAGGCAATCACGAATCCAGTCGAAAACAGATCGACTGGCTGGCCTCATCCTTCTCTTTGCGGAGAAGCGCTCCGATACGCTCGGAGCCGACGAGCTCAGCCAAACCGGTATCCTGACTTGGGCTTCAAACCTCATTCCGCCTTCCCGCTCCGCAATGGAACAGTGACTTGTGGAATTTGTAGCCGTCACAGTGGCGCAACCGTCCCGGATTTTCACCGGGTTCCCTGACATTTGACTGTAGGATGGCGAACCGAAGGTCCGCCTCTTTCAAAGAACGGGTTGGTTCTATGGCAAAAGATCTTCCCATTCAAGCTCTTATTTCGGCGCGGGACGGCCGAGGAGCTTGCCGAGGCCGGTCCACGCCAGTAATGCCAAGCCGACGGGCGTGCCGGTCACCGGGGTCGGAATCGCGGCCAGCACCGCCAGCAGCGACGCAAATGCCAGCGCCCGCCCGCGGGAATCGCCCCGGAGATGCCGCTGGATGAGGTAAACCGGCACGAACACGGCCGCAAAGCAAAGGGGAATGGCCAGCACCCAAATGGGCGGCGCCCAGTCGAACACCGCCCACAGGCTGTCCACCGCAATCAGTATCAGCGCCGAAAGCGCGTGGATAGGACGGGAGCCGGCGGCGGGCGAGGGCGGCGGGGAAACGGGCTGAGGCGGCAGCACTTCGATCGGGACTTCCTTGGCCGGCACATCGCGGATTCTTGGCGGCACTTCCATGTTCATTCCAATCCGCGTTCGAACAGGTCCTCTTCATCCAGCCCGAGGTAATGGCCCAACTCGTGGAGCAGGGTCGTGTGGACTTCGTCGCGGAACAATTCCGCGTCGGCTTCGGCCTGTTCCCAAAGGTTGTCGAGGAAGAGAATGATCTGGGGCGGCAGAGGCAGGGCGGCGGTTTCTTCCGCCCCCAAGTCGGGCCCGACAAATAGCCCCAGCGTATCCGGGGCGATGCCGTCGCGGCGCTGGGCGGCATTGGGGCGGCGCTGGAAGGTGACCGGCAGCGCCTGCGCGCGCTCGCGCAACGGCGCGGGCAACTCCCCCACCGTCGTCTCCACTTCTTCCAGGGCCAACGACTGAAGCTGTTCCCAATTCATGGGCCGGATCGACTGCACCCAACAACCTATACCAGCGCCGTGTTAAAGCCCAATACCAATGGGATTGAATCATCAGCCAGGCGCATAGGGCGGGGGTTGGGGTCGGGGAATAAGCTGGGAGTTTGTCCCCCCATCCGGCCGGTTTTCCGGACACAGTCCGACGGGTTACGGCGTGCGTTTTGTGTTGAGGGCCAGGTATTTGCGTGTGTCGGCGTGGCAGAGGTAAGCGAGGTGAGCGGGAGTGTTTCGGGACAAACCGGACAAACTCCACGGGAGTTGCAGTGTTGGCAACATGCTGAGCGCCAGTGAGTTGAGGCTGGCAGGACAAGGGAAAGCGTGTCTCCAGAACCGGGCATAATCCAGGGGATTCGTGGTGTAAGATGCTGGTCGAAAGGTATTTGCGTATTGAACGCTGATTCAAAGGCAGGACGCGGCGACAGTGGATTGATACGTGATGCGTGAACCCGCCTTCGCTGCGTTTCGGTGTGGCAGGCGGGCGCGCTCCGGGGGCGGTTCCAACATGCGCCGGATTCTGGGGCGAGTGGGAGGAAAGCGAGGTGGGCAAGAGGGCCGGGGCAAGCGGCGGGACGGGGCTTCCACTTTTGGCGAGATGGCTGCCGAGAGGTGTTTGGAGGCTGGGCAGCAGGCCAAGGCATTCGGAGACCAGATAGAACAGGAGGGCACGGAGGGAACAGAGGAGTTTGAGCAGCAGCCTCTGGTGAAAGAAACCCGGAACGCCGCGTGGAGGCACGCGAAGGAATCCCGCGAATCCGCGAGGTGTCCGGCCTATTCGTATTGCGTCTGCCATACTGGCTCAACCATGCGCCAGCAAGGCCCCTCTATGCAACTTCCGCATTTTGCACCTTTTTGAACCCTCACGGGAGGCCCTGTTTATGCGGGTCCGGTGAGGGTCGGAAACCCAACTCCGGGACAAGATCCGCGGCGATTGGCGCGGATTATCCCGGTTTTCGAGTTCGAGTGACGAGGAACACCGGGCAAGACGCCCGGTGAACTCGCGGGCGAGGACGCCCACGCTACACGCGGAGGTGAAATCCGTCGAAACCTTGCCGGCGTAGCCGCCCTGGGTACAAAACCACCTCGCCCGGCCTCTTTTTTTCCTTCCGGTTTGGCGCGCCTTCGTCGCGCCAAACCGGAAGGAAAAAAAGAGGAGATTGTTTTGCCTGCGGAACCCCGGGCGGCGCTACGCTTGCCCGGGGCTATTTTCATATCGTCGCTCCGCGACTTCAGATGGGCTCGCTGGATGCACTTTAGGCGGCGTCATCTGGCAATGTGTCCTCCTGGAAGCGGCTCGATTACATAGCCTTCAGACGATAAATGGACCGGACGCTCTTCTTTTCCTGTATCGCCGGAAATTGTGAGGGACGCCGAAACCGAGTTGATCTGCGTGTCGCGATAACTGCTTCCTTGAACCTCTGACGGGCTCGAAAACGAATAGTACCAATCCTCGCCGCCAGCGGCTGTGTGCTCGACGCGTCGAGGCTCGCCAAATCTGGCCTTGAGCCGGTCTCGTGACATGCCCACGTAAAGATGAGGAGCGTCGGAATCAGTGGCACAGCCGGCGGCCAGCAATACTGCAAGGAGCGATATACGGAAAAGCGTTTTCATAGTGTCGGAACAGTCGCCTAACAATCGCGGTGAGTGGCGCCGGGCCAACAGCGCAACATATACAAACAGAGCGCACGCCCGGCGTCCACTCCACCGCGCTCGTTATGCCGGCCATATTTGTGCATGCTGAAGAGTTCCCGCAGCCAGTCTCAGTGGTTCGGAGGATGTCTGCGAAAAGAGCGCACCGTGCCATTCCAAATCAGTGCAGCGCCCAGCACCCAGATGACCGGTATCGCCCACGCCAACTGGGCTGGTAGGAGCCGGGAGATCATGAAACACAAGGCCATGTAACCGGCCACAGCCCCGAAGAGAATCAGGGGCCTCACGCGGATCGTGAACAAGCTTTGAGGCGCCCTGCCGTCACGGATTCGCTTCTGGCATAGTGTAACGCTGCGGAATGATTCGTGGTGAGGGAACGGGGACGGTGGCGGATTGGGTCGTGGAGGAGCAAGTGGGGACTCGGAACGATTCCAGGATTGCTTTTGCGGAGTGATTCGGGTTTTG
>Ga0181517_10000418_pt1 | contig 58118 bp, 38 predicted proteins | sample PEATcosm2014_Bin_31_FD_119748 | JGI IMG/M metagenome (GOLD analysis project Ga0181517, IMG submission 119748) | Peatland microbial communities from MTU Mesocosm Facility, Houghton, MI, USA - PEATcosm2014_Bin01_30_metaG | ecosystem: Environmental > Terrestrial > Soil > Wetlands > Peat | place... | reverse complement strand
TGAGATGTTGGAGGACTTCAGGACGAAACTCGCGTCCAGACACAATAATGGATTCGGTCACCCAGGTTGAATGCCAGAATCGGGGACGCTCGTCTAGCCAATTATAATCCGTATAAGGTGCAGACAGCGGTCTCGCCTTTGGTCTTGGGCGCAAAATAGCTTTTTGCCCCGAAGGCCAACAGGCCGGCGATGAGGAGGACCAACGCCAGGATGACGAAAAGACCGATCTTGGCGGTATTGGCTTTGGTGCTCATAAGGAGTTCGCTGATGCGCTACGTGATTGCTGCCGGGTCCGGTGGTTGGGCCTGCCGGTTGAAGAACTGGCGCACCCACGGATTGGGCGAGTGGTCCCGCAGTTCGTCGGGCCGGCCCGTGCCGATGATGCCTTTGGTCTTTCCATCCAGCATGATGACGCGGTCGGCGACGGCGAAGATGCTCTGCAGTTCATGAGTCACGATGACGAACGTGAAGCCCAGGTTGCGGGAGAGGTCGCGAATCAAGGTGTCCAGCCCGGCCGAGGTGATGGGGTCCAGCCCGGCCGAGGGCTCGTCCAGAAAAAGGATCCCCGGATCGAGTGCGATGGCGCGGGCTATGGCGGCGCGCTTTTGCATGCCGCCGCTCAGGTCGGCGGGCATTTTGTTGGCGGCGCTTTCCATGGCCACCAACTTCAGTTTGGTCAGGGCGATGAGTTCTTTGGCCTGGGCCGGCAGATCGGTAAACTCATCCAGCGGCAGCCGGACATTTTCCAGCACGGTCATCGATCCGAAGAGCGCGCCGCTTTGGTACATCACGCCAAACTGGCGCAGCAGCCGGATGCGGTCTTCCCCTTGCGCCGTCACCAGGTTGTCCGGGCCGAACCAGATCTCGCCCGTCATCGGCGGGTAGAGCCCAATCATGTGTTTGAGCACGGTGCTCTTGCCGCAGCCGGAGCCGCCGAGGATGACGAAGACCTCGCCGCGCCGGACCTCGAAGTTCAGGTTTTGCATGAGCACCTTCTCGCCGTATCCAAGCGTCAGGTTCTTTACCTTGATGACGGCGCCATTCGAGACGTTCATAAATGCAGCAGGTAAAGCAAAACGGCAACGACGGCGTCGGCCACGATAATCATCAGGATCGCGGTCACCACCGAACTGGTGGTGGATTCGCCGACGGCGCTGGGGCCTTTCTTGGTCTGCAGGCCGCGGAGGCAGCCGATGCCGGCGATCAAAGCGCCGAAAATCACCCCCTTGACGACCCCGATCAGGATATCCGTCAGGTGCAACGATTGGGCCATCTGATTATAAATCGTCACCAGGGAGAAACCCATGAACATCATCACCACCACCCCGCCGGCGATGCTGACGAAGATGGCATAGATCGTCAGCAGCGGAGTCAGCAGGATTCCCGCCAGAATGCGCTGCACGACGAGAAAGCGGACCGGGCTCAGCCCCATGGTTTCCAGCGCGTTGAGTTCCTCGTTGACCTTCATCGTGCCCAATTCGGCGGCGAAGGCCGATCCGGAACGGCCCGCCAGGATGATCGCGGCCATCAGCCCGGCCAACTCGCGCGCCATGATGATGCCGAGCATATTGGCAATGTAGATCTGCGCGCCAAACATTTCGAACGGGCCGGCGGCCTCGAAGGCGATGATCAATCCTACCAGCAGGCTTATCAGCGAGATAATCGGCAGCGCATTGACCCCTGCAACTTCAAAGACGCGCCAGATTTCACCCCAGCGCAGGGCCTTGGCTCGGCGCATATTTGCCGCTAAACCGGTGGTGACCTCCCCGATGAACGATAGCTCCTCTTTGAGGCCGGACACCGCGTCCAAGGCTACGCGGCCAACCTCCTCGGTGACCGAGCTGTGTTCCGGGGGCTGCGGCCGGTTTTCCCGGTAATCTTCGGCGGCAAACGTCTCGAAGAGCTTGAGCAACTCCGGCCGCAATCCCTGCACCGTCACTCGGACTTCGGGCCCCGCCAAGCCGCCGAAGCTCAGCGCGTGGAGCAATGCCAGGCCGGCGCCGTCGCAATACCCGACTCCAGCCGCATTGACCTCAAGGGTGGACATGGGGGTCTGGCGGAAGCGGGCCTCCAGCTCCTTCCACATCCCGGCGATGGAGCGGGCGTCCAGGCGCCCGGTTAGGATCAGCGTGCCGTTCCCGGCCTGGCCCGCGTTCAATTCAAAGCTGGCGCTTGAGCCGTCGAGTGTTGCTGGCATTTACGGACTCTCGGCGCCTCCGACGGCGACTTTCTCGGGCATAACGGTGAATACTTGCAGTTTTTCATTTTCGTTGTCTTTCTATTCTATTCGCTCATAGCTGCGTCGCGCTTGGCCTGCTCACACCTCCCGGCGGGTTAACCCCTCCCTTAGATTATATCGGTTCCAGGGACTCGTCGCGAGGGACTATCTCTGGGGTATAACCCGCCGCCCGGCTGTCCGCGTTCGCGAGCTCCCATCCCGCGTATGGCTATTTCGATTTGACGAGCCGCAAATAGTGCGGAACGATAGATGCAATGGATGGTCGCATCGCCGATGGGCGGCAGCCTGTTTTGGACCGAACATAACTAAAACCACCAGAGCTGGGATTAGACGATGAAACGACAAATTCATGAAGGAAGTTACGCAGACCGCCCGGTGGCGGCCGCATACGCTCGACGTTCTCCTGCTTGGCGCCCCTATCGCCGTGGCGGCTGACCTCGCCGGATGGTCGGATGTGCTGCTTTTCTTTGCCAGCGGTATCGCCATTGTGCCCCTGGCCCGCTACATCGGTGTGGCTACTGAAGAGCTGGCCTCGCACGTCGGCCCAGCGGCGGGCGGGCTGCTCAACGCGACGTTCGGCAATGCCACTGAGCTGATCATTTCCGTTTTCGCACTGCGCGCCGGACTGCAAGACGTCGTCAAGGCCACGCTCGTGGGCAGCGTGCTGGGCAATGTATTGGCCGTTCTTGGTCTCTCCTGTCTGCTTGGAGGCTGGAAGCGTGAGAGGCAGGTCTTCAACGCCGTGGCCGCACGCGCCGGTGGATCACAGCTTGCGTTGGCCGCCGGCGCTCTCATGGTGCCCGCCGTTCTCGCCGCCAGCACGCATGCAAATCGCCTCACCGTGTTTCATCTCAGCGTAGCCACCGCACTCATTCTGCTGGTGGGCTACGTGGCTGGCTTGTTCTTCAGTCTCCGCACCCACGCGCATCTGTTCAGCGGTGAGGACGGGGTTGCGCTCCACGGCGCGCGCTGGAGCATCAGGCAGGCGATCGTCGTGCTGCTCATCTCGACCATCGTCGTGGCAGTCCTGTCGGAATTGCTCGTGCAAGGCGTGGAAGGTATGACCAGTAACCTCGGCTGGAGCGACGTCTTCGTCGGTGTCATCCTGGTCGCGCTCCTGGGGAACGCCGCCGAGCATGCCAGCGCTGTCGGGGCTGCCATGAATGAGAAGATGGACCTTGCTCTTGCAATTGCCCTGGGCAGCGCCACCCAGATTGCACTCTTCGTCGCGCCTGTGCTGGTGATCCTGGGGCTGGTCATTGGCCATCCCCTCGATTTGCTCTTCGGCACGTTTGAAGTAGCCGCGCTAGCTATCGCCGTCGCCCTGGTGAACCTCGTGATCAACGACGGCGAAACCAACTGGCTGGAGGGTGTGCAACTCCTGGCCATCTACGCCGTCCTGGCAGCCGCGTTCTTTGAGTGTCCGTAGGTAAGCGCGGCTGTCCGGCGCCATCCGTGCCCGGCTTATTCTATCACGCCAGCCTTCGAGCGTTTCTCACGACCAGCCGCAGCCTGGGGCCAAGACCCCATAGATTCCACCACGCTAACTTTGGTAATGCTCTTGCAAATAGTGAAAAGAGGCCGGAAGCTGCACTGAGAGAGGGCAGAGGGCAATTCAAATATGACCGTGAAGTCTCTGGCTATTGTTCCCATGAATCAGCGATCAATAAAGCGAAGTCATTACGACCACGAGATCCTGCTGTTACAGGGTGGCGGCGCCTTGGGCTCCTACCATGCCGGCGTTTACGAAGGTCTGGCCGAGGCTGGCATGACGCCGACCTGGGTGGTGGGCATTTCGATTGGAGCCATAAACGCCGCAATTATCGCCGGCAATCCGCCCGAACGCCGCCTCGAACGATTGCGGGAGTTTTGGGACCACGTCTCGGCCTACGCCCCACTGACGCTTCACTCGGTGCTCGACCCGATTCGGCCGTTTCTGGACCGCCTGAGTGTCTGGAGCGTAGCGACGTGTGGCATCCCAGGGTTCTTCGTGCCTCGCCTTCCATCCCCGCTGCTGGCTCCGGCGGCATCTCCCGACGTGCTGAGTTTTTACGACACCTCCCCACTGGAGCAAACACTTGAAGCGCTCGTCGATTTCGACCTGCTCAATTCAGGCAAGATACGATTGTCGCTTGGGGCAACGAACGTGCGAACGTCTGAATCGAAGTACTTCGACACGCGGGATACCCGGATTACACCGAAGCATGTGATGGCCAGCGGTGCGCTGCCACCCGCATTTCCCGCGGTAGAGATCGATGGCGAGGAGTATTGGGACGGCGGCTTGGTCTCCAACACCCCCATCACCTACGTCTTTGACCAGAGGCCACTAACGACTGCCCTCTTCGTTCAGGTCAATCTCTTTCCCAGCAAGGGCAAGAAACCGGAGGACATGGTACAGGTGCTGGAGCGCATGAAGGAAATCCAGTATTCCAGCAAGCAGCGATTTGGCACGGAGCGTCTCAGGGAGATTGGCGAGCTTCGTGCGGCAATCGGACGCTTGATGGCCAAATTGCCAGCTCGCGTGAAGGACGACCCTGACGTGGTGCAGATCGGCAGGCATTGCGACGCCCGCGAGTGGACCGTCGCCTATCTGACGGATACCTATCGAACCCAGGCCGGACAGTGGAAAGACGCGGAGTTTTCCCGTGCGACTGTCAACGAACGTTGGGCTGGAGGTCTGGAGGCGGTCCGTCGTTCCCTCGCCAATCGGGAGTGGACGGTTCCTTCGGTGGAGATCCCGGGTGTCCGTGTTTACAACCTCCCGCCGGAGCCGCCCGAGGACGAAACGATTTGTGCGAATGAGGGCGAAGGCAAGAAACGGAAACCTCGGAGCCGGCCATCCCGGCGTTCCCGCCAGGAACGTGCCTCCCGTTCTGCGTTGTCAGCGGTGCATTAGCCGCCTGGTCCCGTGAACCGTGCATGGAAAGGCTTGCAGGTTACTGGACGGCTAGCATTAGGGAAGTGCGGGATCGCTTTGCTGCCGTTCCTGCTTTTCGCGCCTGGTTTGGCGCAGACGCAGACGGTTCCGCAATCGTCCACAAACGCGGAGCAGGCAGAACGTATCGAACGGCAACTGCGGGAACTCCAGTCCATGAAGAAAGACCTGCAGCGGCAAGTTGATGATTTCGATGCCCGCATCAGGGCGCTGGAAGTCGAACTGGGCGCCACCCTTCCCAAAGAACAAATCGCTCCGACACCTGGCGAAACCACCAACCGGCCGGCGGCAACGTCTTCGTCTCCGGCGGATTCCAAGTTTTTGGAAAAGCCCGGGCTCCGGGGTCTCTATGAGCCCGGAAAGGGATTCGTTCTCGCTCGAGGGCCCCTCGGGGAACTGGATTTCGGAGTTCTCGCTTATCTGCGTTACCTGAACCAACTTGATATAGATCCCAGCTATAGGGACGCGTTTGGGCGCACCAACGAGGTCCAGCGGCGCCAGGACTTCCAGGTGAACCGAGAGCAAATCATGTTCCGAGGATGGTTATTTGATGAGCGGTTTCGCTACCAATTCTGGGTGTGGACGCAGAATAGTTCCATGGGCGAACAAACGCAGATCAATGTCGGGGGAAACGCGGCGTACACATTCTTTGATTGGCTGACGTTCAGGGGGGGCATTTTCTCGCTTCCGACGACCCGCAGCACCAGCCAGTCATTCCCGAATTGGATTAAAATCGACCACCGCACGATGGCAGATGAGTATTTCCGGGGTTCCTACTCGACGGCGATCATGGCCGAGGGAACGATTGTCCCCGGCGTGCAGTACAAAGCGGCGCTGGGAAATAATCTCAGCACGTTAGGTGTCAGCGGGGCCCAGTTGGACGGCAAGCTGAATACATTTGCCTCAGGCCTATGGTGGCTGCCGACCACCAAGGAGTTCGGGCCCAGCTTGGGATTTGGCGACTATGAAGAACACCAGAAACTGGCGACACTCTTGGGGGTCCATTACACCCGCAGCACTGAGACTGCCCAAGAGCAGCCCACGACAGGCTCTTTCGAGAACACTCAATTCTTCCTGTCGGATGGCACCCTGATCTTCAGCCATAACCCGTTCGGGACGGGAGGCAGTATCCAAAAGCTCGACTATCAGATGGTGGACCTGGAGGGGGGGGTGAAGTGGAAGGGTTGGTCGCTCGAGGGCGAGTATTATTTCCGGCTAATGGACAACTTTGACGTGACCGGGGGGACCATCCCTGTTGACCAGGTCTTTGACCATGGGTTCCAGGTGCAGGCGGCAACCATGCTTGTGCCGAAGACGTTGCAGGCCTACGTCGCGCCCTCGAAAGTTTTCGGTAAATATGGTGACCCTTGGGAGCTGGGGCTCGGCTTGACATTGTTTCCTTTCCACCGGAAGGAAATGCGGATGAATTTCCAGGCACTCTACGAGTCCCAGGCGCCGGATGGCAACATCGCGCTGCCCTTCGCGCCGGGTGACAGGGGGTGGATATACACGGTGGACATGGGTGTCTGGTTCTGAAGAAGACCCGGTTATCCAGTGGCGCTCCCTGGAGTCAAAAAGCGAGCTTCACCAGTTGTTTGAGCACCTCATCCAGGGAGAGCATGGTGAGGGTCAGCGGCAGCACCGGCAGCAGAACCACCACAATCACCAGCAGGACGGTTTCATTGTCAAAAGGCACGAACCTCATAGCTCGTATCATTTGGAAGCTGTTTCCCAGGTCGGCCAGGGACTGCAGGTCCGGGCTGCCCAGCAGCGGCCGGCCCCCAGCGGCGCCTCCCCGCAGCCATTTGTGGTCAAAGCTCCGCACGTAGCCGCTGGCCAGCGCGCCGTATTCGCGCAGCCCGACGCGCCGGCTCCGCGCCAGGTGAGGCGTAAAGACCAGCATCGGTCCTAACACAACGAACGCCATGAGGACCACCATGGTCAGCAACTCGGGCTTGAACTCCAGCAGCCTAGCCCCGGTGAAAAAAATGCGGCCGCCCAGCCAGCCCGCGAGCACAACACCTTGGGCCAGCAGCAGGGGGGCAAAGGAGAGCACGGCGTTGGAAAGGAAGCCCAGCCCCCCTGCCCGGTCAGGATGCGTGGGCACGAGGCGCAGGTCCAGGCGAGCCACCTGCCAAAGGAATCGACTCCAAACGAACAGACGGAAGTACCAGCGCAACCAGATGAATTGGAACAGCGGCAGGCTTACCGTTATGAACCACCAGCCGGCTAGCGTGGGGTGCAACGCGCCCTGAGTCGGCAGGGCGTACCATGTCGCGACGTTCAACACCATTTGCGTTCGCCAGATGACCAGCACGCCCACCAAATACACGAGGGCCAGCAACAGCAGTTCCGCCACCACCGAATTGCGCAGCCGCATCGCCGACCCAACCGCGGCCTCAAACTCGGGCCGGGCCGCCTCCGGCACCAGCGCCCGCTCGATGAACTGCCGCACCAGGAGCCGCATCCGTTGATGCACTATGAGTTCGGCCACGATGAACAGGGGCAGTGCCACCAGGAACCGGGCGTGCGCATGCACATCCAACAGAAACGGTACCTGGACCGCGCGCCCCCAGGCGTGCCCCTCCAGCAGCGAAAGCGCCAACAGCGGCAGCCAGACAAAGAGACAGATGACCAGCACACGCCGGGGCAACAACTCCAGAGCGCTGCCGCTCAAGCGAGCCCAGCGATAGATCTGGTAGAACGGGCCGCCCAGCACCAATGAAAAATCGTATGGCTCCTCGAACAAGCTCTCGGTCGTCGTTGGTCTGGAATCCATGGGCTTGTCTCCGATTATCCAGCCAGTCCCAGGAGGATAGCATGACGCAACTCTCGCAATCGCCTTTGGTGTTCGTAATCCCGGCAACCGAGATAAATGCGCTTCGTTTTATGGTTAGGAACTGCGCCCATGGTTTTGAAAGAGCTTTAGCCGCCCATTACATGCTCAAGCCAGCGTGTGCTCCGCCGGCTCGGCTTTGCGGCCCGCCTTTTCCGGCTTAGCGTATTGCACCTCGACCTTCTTGCCGGCTGTGAGGAAGGTCTCCGCATCGAGATGGCCGTACATTTGAATCAGCCGCGCCACCAACCCGGTCCACCCGGTCTGATGGCTGGCCCCCAGACCCGCGCCGTTGTCGCCGTGGAAATACTCGTGGAACAGAATGCAATCGCGCCAATGAGGGTCGGTCTGGAATTTCTGTATGCCCCCGTAGACAGGCCTCCGGCCTTGTTCGTCGGGCAAAAAGATGCGTGTCAGCCGGTTGGCCAGCTCGCGGCTGACCTCAAACAGGTTCATGCGGTTGCCGGAGCCCGTAGGGCAATCGATCTGGAACCGGTCTCCGTAGTAGGCGTAGAATTGCAGCAGAGCGCGGATGAGCAACGCGTTGACGGGAAACCAGACCGGACCGCGCCAGTTGGAGTTGCCGCCAAACATGCCGCTGTTGGATTCGGCCGGCAGGTAGTCCACGCGGTATTCCTGCCCATGCACCCCGAAGACGTAGGGATGCTCGGCGTGATAGCGCGACAGGGCCCGAATGCCGTAAGGGCTGAGGAATTCCTTTTCATCCAGCATGCGGGAAAGAATGCGTTCAAGGCGTTCCTGGTTGACGAGGGCGACAATGCCGCGCTCCGCCTCCCCGAAATGCCCCGGTCCGGTAGCGTGAATACAGGCCATGAGTTCCGGCATTCGCGCCAGGCGCTGGCGGATATGCTGAACGACGCGCGGGACTTGCTCCCGCTGGTATTTTTCCACGATCGTCGTTGCGCAGAGCGGCAGCAGGCCAACCATGGAGCGGACCTTCAGGTGTGTGGCCTGGCCATCAGGCAGCCGAAGCACATCGTAGTAAAAGCCATCCATCTCATCCCATAGCCCCCCGCCTCCGATCTTGTTAAGCGCCGCGGCGATCCAGATGAAGTGCTCCGTAAACTTAATCGCGAGTTCCTCGTATGTAGGGTCCAAGGTGGCCAGTTCCACCGCAATCTCGGCCATGTTCTGGCAGAACAGCGCCATCCAGGCGGTGCCGTCAGCCTGTTCCAAGTGCCCGCCGGTCGGCAATGGCGCCGACCGGTCAAACACTCCGATATTGTCCAGGCCAAGGAACCCGCCTTCGAAGATGTTCTTGCCGAAGCGGTCTTTGCGGTTGACCCACCAGGTGAAGTTCAGGGCCAGTTTGTTGAATACGCGCTTGAGAAACTCCACGTCTCCCTGGCCGCGGAGTTGTTTCTCCGTATTGTAGAGAAAGAGGGTCGCCCACGCATGAACCGGGGGATTGACATCGCTGAAATTCCACTCGTATGCGGGCACCTGGCCGCTCGGATGCAGATACACATCCTTGAGCACCAGCGCCAGTTGTTCCTTGGCCAAATCCACATCCACCATGGAGAGCGCCATGGTGTGGAAGGCCAGGTCCCAGGCGGCATACCAGGGGTACTCCCATTTGTCGGGCATGGAGATGATGTCGTCGTTAATCATGTGGAACCATTCCTTGTTCCGAATCTGGCGGCTTCGCAGCGCCAACGGGGCGGCCCCGTGCTCCTCGAGCCACTGGTTCAAGTCAAAGCCGTAGTACTGCTTGGTCCAGAGCATGCCTGCCAGCGCCTGGCGCATCACCTTGGCGGCCTCCTCACCTACGGATGGCGGGGTGATCGAGGCGTAGAACTCATCAGCTTCGTGCCGCCGTGTGGCCACAATTCGGTCAAAGTGGCTGCCCAGAAGACCGGCGGTCCCCGCCTTGCCATGAGACTTGGGGTCGGTCTCCGTCAGCCGCAGCCGAAGCACCTCGGTTTGGCCAGGCGCGACGCTCACCAGGTAATGGGCTGCGGCCTTGGTGCCGGTTTGGGCAGGATTCACCGATCCTGTTCGGCCCCGCACGAGATATTCATGGAAAGCATCTTTCACGTAGGGTGTGGGATTTGGGCTGCCGAAGATACGCTCGTCGTTGGTTTCATTCTCCGTGAACAACAGCGGCGGTCGCCCCTGGCAGCAGAGAAATCGCTCGCCCAACTTCTCGTGCGAAGCCGCGATGATGCTCAACCCTTTGCCCGCCTCCGCCTCCTTAAGCGCCGGCTTGGGTTCGCCGGCCGACCAGGACGCCCAGGTATTGCGGAACCAGAGGGTTGGCAGAACATGCAGCGCGGCGGTCTCCGGGCCACGGTTGGCAATACTGATTTGGATGAGAATGTCTTCGGGCGACTCCTTCGCATACTCTACAAAAACGTCGAAATAGCGGTCCTGGTCAAAGATGCCGGTATCCAGCAGCTCATATTCGAACTCGGACCGGCTGCGCCCCCGGTTCACCTGCACCAGGTCGTGATACGGGTAAGCGGACTGCGGGTATTTGTAGAGGTACTTCATGTAGGAATGGGTCGGCGTGCTGTCGAGGTAGAAATAGTACTCTTTCACATCCTCCCCATGATTGCCCTCGCTGTTGGTCAGGCCGAAGAGCCGCTCCTTGAGGATTGGGTCTTGCCCATTCCAAAGGGCCAAGGCAAAGCAGAGCCGTTGCTTGTCGTCCGAAAAGCCGGCCAGCCCGTCCTCGCCCCAGCGGTAGGCGCGAGAGCGGGCCTGGTCGTGGGTGAAATAATCCCAGGCGTTGCCGGATTCGCTGTAATCCTCGCGCACCGTTCCCCATTGTCGTTCGCTAAGGTAGGGGCCCCACTTCTTCCATGGCAGGCTCTGCTCCAGCGCCTCCTCCAGCCTGATGTGTTCCTTCGTATTCATGATCACTCCTGTTTGCCGCGGCAGAGACGAGAATACCCCCCCCTTTTTTCCGCTAGCCCAAAGTAGTTCCTCGGGCATTGGACGCCATGGGGACAAGTGCGCAGCATAGGAGCGAAGACGTCCAGTTCGCGTGTGCTTTTGCACTGCCGGAATAATCCTTAACCTGCTATGCGGGTACGGGCAGCGGCTAGCCCAAATCAAGTTCGAGGAGTGAACTGGGCGGCGCGCTCACAGATTGCGCCAGTGCTTACAGCGCAACCAGTAGCCAACTGGTTGTCGGGTCTTTCCCTCTTCCAGAAGCGGGTTAAGTCTCTATCCCCGTTGCGACAGGCCGCGCTACATTAATGCCTAAAAGGGGATGTAATCTCAAGCGAGTGACTTATGCGACGACCATTGCTTTATCAAATCAATACAAGAGTCCTGCTTCAGGAACAGTCGGCAGAGCGGGGCCGTCCTGCGACCCTGGAGGATGTGCCGGACACGATGCTCGATCAACTCGCTGCTGATGGGGTCGAGTGGGTCTGGTTCCTGGGCGTCTGGCAAACCGGAAAGGTCGGCCCCGTTGTTTCCCGGACCAGGCCGGAACTGCGGGCCGCCTGTATTGAATGTCTGCCGGATTTGAAAGAGGAAGACATTTGCGGTTCACCCTTTGCCATCCAGTCCTATACCGTCCACGCGGACTTCGGGGGAGACTCAGCCCTTGCCCGATTGCGGCAACGGCTGGCTCGGCGTGGGCTTCGACTCCTTCTGGACTTCGTTCCTAACCACGTAGCGCCGGACCACCCCTGGGTCGAGAGCCACCCGGAATTCTTCGTGCAAGGAGCGGGAGAGAATCTGGCGCGTGAACCGCAGAATTACCTGCGCCTGCGAACCGGTCGGGGGGAAATGATACTGGCCCACGGCCGCGATCCCTACTTCCCAGGCTGGCCCGATACGCTGCAACTCAATTATCGCCACCCCGCCCTCCGCGAGGCCATGATCGCGGAGCTCTCCCGCATCGCCACCCGATGTGACGGTGTCAGATGCGACATGGCGATGCTGGTGCAACCCGAGGTCTTCCGGCGCACCTGGGGAGACCGTGCGATCCCAGCTGACGGCGCGCCGCCAGCGGACACTCCTTTCTGGCCGGCAGCCATCCGCGCGGTCCGCCAGCAACGCCCGGGCTTTCTTTTTGTCGCGGAAGTCTATTGGGATTTGGAGTGGGAACTGCAGCAGGCCGGTTTCGACTTCACTTATGACAAACGGCTCTATGACCGATTGCGGGCTGGTGATGCGCGTTCGGTTCGCGAGCACCTCATGGCCCATGCGGACTTTCAGGAGCATTCTCTGCGATTCCTCGAAAATCACGACGAACCCAGGGCCGCGGCGGTATTCGGGCCGAAGCTTCAGGCCGCGGCGGTGATCGCCTTCTTTGTTCCAGGCATGCGGTTCATCTATGACGGTCAGCTGGAGGGGCGCAAGACTTTCGTTCCGATGCATGTAGGTCGCAGGCCATACGAAGCTGTCGATGTCCCGCTGCAATCCTTCTACCGCCGTTTGCTCGCCGCGCTGAGGCGGCCCGAGGCTCATGAGGGCGACTGGCGGCTTTGGAATTGCCGCCCTGCGTGGGCGGACAATGGCACCTGGGATCAATTTATTGTGTTCTCGTGGGAGCAGCCTGACCGGCGTCTGCTGGCCGCGGTCAATTTCGGCCCGGCGCAAGCTCAGTGTTACGTAGCCCTCGAATTGCCAGGGTTGCTTGGGCGAGAGTTCACGCTTATCGACCTGCTGGGTGAGGCCCGGTACGACCGGGAAGGCGACGGTCTTGCCGGCAACGGGCTCTACCTGGACATGCCGCCCTGGGGATTTCACCTCTTTGAGCTGAAGGAGCGAAAGCCCGTCAAGCCTGCGCGAGTTGCTGCGCGAAGAGAAGCCGTGCTGAGCAGTCCATGACAGACTGAGTTTCAGACTGCTTCGAGAGTAGGGAAACACCCCTGGGGCCGCCAGTTGTATCCATGCCGCTGGAAGGAGATACTCTGGATAAGGGCTCGCCGGCCATCCAGACCGGGGATCCGAATGGAGGTATGTAATATGAAACACATGGTGTTCGCAATTGCGTCTTGTTTGCTCTTGGGAGCCGGCGCCACGTTCGCTCTCGCTCAAACTCAGGATACAGATTCCCAGAACGCGCAGCCGGGCATGGAACTGTCAACCGCCGTCACCGGCATGGCTACGGTCCAAAATGTTGATTACCAGAATCGGACAGTCACTCTGAAAGGTCAGAACGGGAAGATCTTCACCGTGAAGGTTGGACCGGAGGCCAGGAACTTCAACCAGATCCACAAAGGCGATCAGGTGACGTTCCGCCGCGAGGAGTCGCTGGCGCTGGCGATCGACAAACCCAATGAACCCGCCATCTCCGGCCAGCAGCAAACGATGACGGGGGCGCCGGCCGGCCAGAAGCCCTCGGGCAAGATAATCACCACAACCCGGATTACGGCCACGGTCGAGAACATTGACCGCCAGGCAAACGAAATCACTCTGCGCGGACCGGAGGGCAAGGCCAGAACGCTGAAAGTGGAGCACGCCGAGGCCTTGGATCGCCTGAAACCGGGCGACCAGGTAGTCGCCACGTTCACCGATGCTTTCATGATTGACGTGAGCAATCCCAACCGATGAACCGTGATCGAGCAAGCATCAAATAAATCAAGTATCAAATAAATAGTTAGGAGTGATTATGAAAGAGAAAATCCGTAATGGGGCGCTGGCTGTCTTCCTGGCCGTGCTTTCCGCATCCGTTGCTTCGGCTGCTGACGAGGACTTGCGTAGCGAGTCTCAACAAGCCATAGCCGCCTTCCAGAAGGCGGACTCGACATTGACGCCGTTCTTTTCCGAATCGGCAGGCTATGCCGTTTTTCCAAACGTCGGCAAAGGGGGCCTGGTTGTGGGCGGCGCACACGGCGAGGGTCTGGTGTACCAAAAAGACACCGTTATTGGGCAGGCGACCTTGAGCCAGGCGAGCATCGGCGCCCAAATCGGCGGCCAATCGTTCGCCGAGGTCATTTTCTTCGAGACCCCGGCCGCGCTCAATGACTTCAAGGCCGGCAAATTCGAGATGAGCGCCGACGTCAGCGCCGTAGCGGCCGCGGAAGGCGCATCGAAGGCAGCCAAATACAAACAGGGCGTCGCAGTCTTCACGCTGCCAAAGAAGGGCCTCATGGCTCAAGCCGCTGTCGGCGGGCAGAAATTCACGTTTGAGCCTGCACCCCTTCAGCCAACCGGTCGGTAGAGTCCCAAAGCAGAGGAGTTACAGCCAAGAGCTCTGGCGGGGAGGCGGTCTCTGTGGGCTGGCACGGGGTATTGGACCCCGCCGATAGCTAGGCTGCTTCTCGGGTGGGTTCCTCGATGAGGGCCAGCCAGTTGATGGCCTGTTCGTAGTTTTCGAACGCTTTGACATTCCAGCCGTGCTCGCTGCTGATAAAGGCGAAGAATCTCGCCCCGTGGTGCGGGTCCGTGGTGTAAAGCACTGCCAACCGCTGATGCTTCGAAAAGCCGATCCCGTGGAAAGTGTCCACCAGCGCCAGCAATTGTTCCGGTGTAAAAACCGGCGTTGGCCCGGGCTGCACCTCCCGCAGATCCAGCAGTGCCCGACAGATTCCACGACGCTGGCAAGCCTGCGCAAGGTCGATGAGTGTCGTCTTGCTGCTCTGAAAGTCAGGGCGGCCGGTGCGCGCGCTCACTCGAATGAAATCGCTGGCGCGGATGATCTGCAGCTCCAGGTCTAAGGGCACTGCTCACCTCCGATAGCGCCCGCCGCGAGGCCGTCCAGGCGCCGTTGTCGGTACGTCGTGGTTGGAGCAGCGGTCGTGAGCCCCCTGGTCCGCTCTGAATTTAGGCGTGGACAATACCGCATGCTCTTATTATATGGATTCCGGAGACGTCCTGCAATGCGTTCGCTCTGGGTTAAAACCCTCGACCATGGACGTGTGCTTTGGCGAGGGCCAGAGGTTCGTTGAAACCTGCGGGCACGAGAAAGGATGCTCTTATCAAAGCATTGTTACGCCGTCGACGCGGCCAGCAATACCTTCGGGATGAAAGCGATTGGACGCCAGACCGATCGTTGGCGCGCAGTTTTGAAACTGGCGCGCAAGCGATTCAGTTCGCCACGCAGAAAGGGCTCAATGATGTTGATCTGGTGCTGGCCTTCGACGATCCACAATACGACATCACCTTGCGTATGAGTCGAGAGGATTAACGAGATGCGCCTTTGTTCGGAAATGAGCCTGCGAACTGCCGCGTAATCGGACTCGCCTGGCGCCGTCGGATTACTCCTACTGGTGTTTGACCCCATCGCCAGCGAACTCTTAATGGTGGAGGGTAGAGATGCTGTACCAACTGAGCTAAGGTGCGCGCGAGGGCTCGCTGAAGTCCTGGGGCGTTCTGGAATTGAATTCAACATACAAAGATGATGAAACGTGAGCTTGAACTGAAGGGAGCATCCCGCGAAACGACCGATCCGACCCGACCTCAAACGGCAACTATGGCCGCAAAGGCTGGTGCCAGCACCCGCCGCCTGGTGCCGGCGGTATGCGATGTGTCCGTTACCAATGTCTGCAATGCGACGTGCAACTTCTGCTCCTACGCATACGACAAGCAGATCGTTAAGGATAAGCGCTGGATTGACCGGGCGGAGTTCGCTCGGGCCCTGCCGATCCTGCATCGGCGTGGCATCCGCTACCTGACCTTCCAAGGCGGGGAACCGCTGCTCCATCCGAACATCGATGGCCTGGTGGCCGATACCCGCGCCGCCGGAATGCGGCCAACCGTGATCACCAACGGTTGGCTGCTGCCCAACAAAATCGAGAGCCTCGTCAGCGCCGGCCTGGGGACCCTGATGGTATCCATCGATTCCCACTCGCTGGCAGAGCACGAGCGCAACCGCGGCCTGCCCGGCGTGGGCGAACGAGTCCGCCAGGGCTTGGCCGTGGCTCGTCGCAACCGCATCCCTACCCTGGCCTCGGTCACCGTCAGTCGCCTTGTCCAATACGACGCGCTGCCGGACCTGCTCCAAGCGCTCGGTTTCGACGCCGTGTCGTTCTCTTGCCCGCGCCGGGCGCCCCTCGGATCCTCGTCCCTGGTCTTCAGCCCGGATTCGGCTTTGATCGATTTCCAGTCCGAAGAACTGGTCCATGCCCTGGCCGCGATCAAAGCCCTCAAGAAACGGTTCCCGGTCCAGAACCCGGCCACTTCGTTGGACGACATCCAACGCCACGTCCGTGGCGACAAAGAGAAGTTTCCGTGTGTCGGCGGTCATAAATATTTCTATCTGGATTGGAACCTTAACATCTGGCGTTGCGAAGCGTGGTCAAAACCACTCGGCTCGGTTTTCGATCTCGACCGCATACCTGACTGCCGCGACCACTGCACCGCCTGCATGATGTCCTGCTACCGTAATGCGAGCGTGCTGATGCATGCGGGTGTCGCTGTCGAGGACGCCGCAGCCGCTCTGGCAGCGGGGCGGTTGGTTAAAGCAACTCGCCTGTTATTCCGGAGCACGGTGGCAATGTCGCTGCGATCAGTTCTGGCGCAAGCCCGCCAGGTCTCAAATCTCGCGGGCCATCCGAAGTCTGATCCGCTCCGACGGAGCGGTTCGTGGACATCGGCTTGAGGCGAGAGATGCCTTCGCTTTACGAGAATTGCAATGGATGGTGGCATCGCCGATCAGCGGCAGCCTGTTTTGAACCGAACCTAACAAAAACCACCATGGCGGGGGTTAGACTATGAGACGACAGAAAAGCGTATGGAATCGTCCTTCCTGGTTTGCCGGTCTCGCTGCGGCAGTTTTGCTCGTTGCCGGTTGTCAGTCTGTCAAGGACGGCAACCGGTCAGCGCCGGCGCCGGTGAGCGCCGCCGCCCGCCCCGCGGCCTCCGCGCCCACAAAAGAATCGCAGGCGGCGATGACACCGCAATCGGCGCTGGCGGAATTGCGCGCCGGCAATGCCCGGTTCGTTGCCGGGCACCCGCTCAAACGCAACCTGCCGGCGGACGTCAAGGCCACCGCCTCCGGCCAGTATCCCTTCGCCGTGGTCCTCAGTTGCCTGGACTCGCGCCAGCCCATCGAAATCGTGCTCGACCAGGGCATCGGCGACATTTTTAGCGCGCGCGTCGCCGGCAGCGTGCTCAACGGCGACATCCTCGGCAGCATGGAATTCGCCTGCAAGGTCTCAGGCGCAAAATTGATCGTCGTGATCGGCCATTCCAATTGCGGCGCCATCAAGGGCGCCGTGGACGGCGTGGAACTTGGCAACCTCACCGGCCTGCTGAGTAAAATCCAGCCCGCTATCAGTGAAGTCCCCGCCAACGTCCAGCCGCGCACTTCCAAAAACCCTGAGTTTGTGGACCAGGTGGCCGAGGCCAACGTGCGGTTGGTGATGCGAGAGATTCGCGAGCGCAGCCCCATTCTGCGCGAGATGCTCGACGCGGGCCAGATCGGGCTGGTCGGCGGCATGTACGACCTGTCCACCGGAGAGGTTCGCTTTTTATCAACGAAACTATGAATGGACATGAGCCAATCAAACGCTGTCTGGCGGTTCTGGCCACTGCCGCTCTGCTGACCGGCGCGGGTGTTTCCGCGCAAGCCGCGGACAGGAAACCCAACATACTTGTTATCTGGGGTGATGACATCGGTATCCACAACATCAGCGCCTATAACCTTGGCATCATGGGCTACCACACGCCAAACATCGACCGCATCGCGAGGGAAGGCGCTCTTTTCACCGACGCCTACGCGCAGCAAAGCTGCACTGCCGGCCGCGCCTCCTTCATCCTGGGGCAGCACCCATTCCGTACCGGTTTGTTGACGATCGGCATGCCGGGTTCGCCCCAGGGGATCCCGGACTGGGCCCCCACCATTGCCGACCTGCTAAAGCCGCAGGGCTACACGAGCGGCCAGTTCGGCAAGAACCACCTCGGCGACAACAACAAGCATCTTCCCACAGTCCATGGATTCGATGAGTTCTTCGGCAACCTATACCACCTGAATGCGGAGGAAGAGCCCGAGACCTATTACTATCCAAAAGACCCGGCCTTCAAGCAGCAATTCGGGCCGCGTGGCGTCCTTCACAGTTGGGCCACCGACGTGGACGACCCCACCATTCAGCCGCGGTGGGGCAAGGTCGGCAAGCAAAGGATTGAGAATACCGGCCAGCTCACTCGTGCCCGCATGCCCGGCTTCGACGACGAGCTTTACGCCGCCGCCACCAACTTCATGGACAAGGCTGTATCCGACAAAAAACCTTTCTTCCTCTGGTTCTGCACAACCCGTATGCATGTCTGGACTCGCCTTAAGAAGTCCTCAAAGGGCGTCACCGGCATCGGACTCTATCCCGACGGCATGGTCGAGCACGACGCCTTGGTCGGTCAGATGCTCAAGAGACTCGACGATCTCGGCATCGCGGACAACACGATTGTTATCTATGGCACCGACAACGGGGCGGAGACGGCGACCTGGCCGGACGGCGGAATCACTCCCTTCCATGGCGAGAAGGGGATGACGTGGGAGGGTTGGTTCCGGGTGCCGTTGCTCGTGAGGTGGCCGGGGACCATCAAGCCAGGCACGATCATCGACGACATTTTCTCCCAAGAGGACTGGATGCCCACGCTGCTCGCGGCGACAGGTGAATCCAACCTGAACGAGAAGCTGCTTCAGGGTTACCAGGCCAACGGCAGAACCTTCAAGATCCATCCGGATGGCTACAACTTCCTGCCCTATTTCAAGGGTGAGGTGAGCAAAGGGCCGCGCGAGGAAATCTTTTACTTCGGACAGACCGGTGAGTTGAACGCGGTGCGCTGGAACGATTGGAAGGTCAATTTCGCCGGGATCGAGGGAAACATCATGACCGGAGCCCGCGAGGCGACTGCCTGGCCGCTCCTCGTGAATCTGCGCGCCGACCCCTATGAGATAATGCCGCGCGAGTCTCAGCTCTATATGCGCTGGTACGCGGACAACCTATGGCTCTTTGGTCCCATCGGGCAGAAAGTCAAGGAGTTCCTGGCCACGATTCCACAGTATCCGTTTCAAACCGGCACCGTCCTGCAACCCGCCGACATCAACTACAAGACCCTAAAAGTCGCCGGCGCCTTGAAGAAAATGGAGGAGCTGGAAGAGTCCCTCGCCAATCCTCAAAACTGATGAGGGCATCCAAACGAACGGAACCGAAAGTGGTGAAGACCCCGCGGCGCTGCCGAACTCGCTCCCCCGTGGTGGGCGATTGGTTCAATCGGAGTCTCGCGTTGACTCCGAGTGCCTTCAGGACGACTTGCTGGGCGACCGGACGCAGCGGAAGCCAAGGTGATTGCCGGCGGAGTTGATTTCGCCCTTGCCGCGCGTGCCGACCAGGTAGCGCGTGCAGTATTGGTCAGTGCAAAGGAACGAGCCACCCTTCTGCACTTTCTTCTGTTCGGTTGGTTCCATCGGATCGAACGGCGTGCTCGGCCCTTGGGGCGCGCGAGCCACGCCGCCCGCATCGGCGAGTTGCTGGTAATAGTCGGGCCGGTACCAATCGCTGCACCACTGCCAGACATTGCCCGCCATGTCGTAAAGGCCGTAACCGTTCGGCGGGAATTGCGCGACGGGCGCGATGCCGGCAAAGCCATCTTCGCCCGTGTCCTGCATCGGAAATCTCCCCTGGTAAGTGTTCGCCATGTATTTGCCGCCCGGCCGGAATTCGTTGCCCCACGCGTAAAGCTTGCCGGAGAGGCCGCCTCGCGCGGCAAATTCCCACTCCGCCTCCGTGGGCAAACGTTTGCCTGCCCATTTCGCATACGCCACGGCATCCGGATAGGCAACCTGCACCACCGGGCACTTCTCGCGCCCAACGATACTGCTCCGCGGCCCTTCGGGATGGCGCCAGTCGGCGCCGGGAACGTAGCTCCACCACTGGAGATGATTGTTGAGCGGCACTGGGCCGGGCGTGGGGGTAAAGACCGTCGAACCCGCCACGAGGTTCTCTGGTGGCGCTGAGGGAAACTCTTCCGGGGTCGGTTTGCGCTCGGCAATCGTGACGTACCCGGTAGCCCTGACGAAGGCCTCGAACTTCTCGTTGGTTACGTCGGTCTGGTCCATCCAGAAGCCATCCACAGACACCCGATGGACCGGCAGAGCGTCCCGAGTCACGCCCGCCAGACCGCAAAGTGCTTCGCTTGATGCATCGCTCCCCATCGAGAATTCGCCGCCGGGAATCCACACCATCCCAGCCGGCGCAGGACCCGGAGCACGCGCCTTGTTCGGAATGGTGGGCTCGAACGAGGAAGCAAAGTCAGTCCCCGCAGCCTTCGTCCTTGCCGTATTCCATAGGAAGCCGGCCATAAGGCCCGCTGCGACAAACACCACAGCCCAAGTCCACCCGCTCCACCTCATGATCTGCCGTTCATGTCTAACACGTCCTCTGTTTAACATTCGGCGCCAGTGGGGATAATCCCTATCAACTTGCCCGCCTCGGCCGCTGCACCCTCAGCGGCCATTCATCAGGCCGCGCAGGTCGGCCAGGGACTGCTGGCTCGCTTTGACCAGACCCTCTTGAGGACGGTCGAGGTCCGCGATCAGAAGCAAAACGGTCGAAACCGTCAGCACCAATATAAAAATGGCTCGGGACCGGCGCGCACCGGCCAGTCCGGCGTTATAGCCCATCGCTCCGAGCGAGAGCAAAGTGACTGAGTAGAGTACCGCCCAGATACTAGGCGGGATGCGGGTCCGCAGGCCGAACATGACTCGCTTGGCGTGTAAATCAATGACTTCGTTAAGCGAGGCGATAAACAACCCCGCCACAATCGATCCCGGCTCCTTCTGACCCACCGCGACCGCCTGCGCCCAGAGCCGATTCTGTAAATCCTCCGAACGGACAATCCCTTGCTGAACCTGGCCCGACTGGACTGCCCCCAGGCGAGCCTCCAGGTACTCGCGCAGCAGTCCGCGGATTTCGCCGCGATACGGTTCCGAGAGCAGCCCGGCCCTTAGCCACGTCGTGCCGATGGCGTTGGCCTCCTCCAACACCAGGCTTCTGCGGGTCTCGGCACGGGATGCCGCCAGACTGAACGTGAACGCCAGCAGCAAGGACATCAACCCAAGCAGAGCCACCACAATCTCCCCCACTTCCGCTTTTTGCGCTTCCTCCGATTGGCGGCGTTGGTGCCCTCCCAGCAAAAAACCGGCCTCTACCGCCAGCAGGAGTATTGCCACCGTCACGCCAAACGCCCCCCATAGCGGCAGGTAGTCAAGCGGTTCTTGGTTAGGCATAACCGGATTCCTCCCCTCAAGCCTACGGTGGCGTCCGTCGTAAGCTATGGGGAATCTCCCGAACTTTCCGCCATTAGGTCACGGCGCGCCCCGCCCGCCGCTCCACCGCCATTAAGTTTGAGTGACAACCGTCACCCTTCGGACGTAGCGCAGACTTCCAAGTCTGCTGTAGCGCAGACTTCCAGTCTGCATGACGTGCCGGGTACGAAGCGCACAGCGATTGCATTGGGTCTCCGCGCGCCCCGCCCGCCGCTCCACCGCCATTAAGTTTGAGTGACAACCGTCGCCCTTCGGACGTAGCGCAGACTTCCAAGTCTGCTGTAGCGCAGACTTCCAGTCTGCATAGCGTGCCGGCTACGAAGCGCACAGCTATTGCATTAGGTCTCCGCGCGCCCTGCCCGCCGCTCCACCGCCCCCTAACGCTACCGCCTCTCAGCCGAGATCCACAGCAGGTGCAGCCCGGCGATGTTTACATAATTGTAGGGCGCCGGCCCGCCACCCTGAAACGCCGTATAGCGCTCATTGTTTTTCAGGTAGCTCATGTTCCGGGAGTATTCGTCCTCGCTCAGTCGGATCGAATAGCTCTTGCCGGCCTCCATGAATACCCGAACGCCCGAGGAAAGATCGAACCGCTTCCAGTTCCCCGATTGGGGCATCACCAGGTAGCCTGAGGCGATGACCGATCCCGAATCCAGCTCGCTAACCTCCATCTTTTTCAGCCCGCAAGTGATCCCAGTGGTTAAATTGCCCATGCCGTCCGAAAACTCCGCTCGCACCAGAAACTCTCCTGTTCGCGGCGCGGTAAAGTTCCTCGCGACCAGCTCATGCTCCGGCTTGCCCCAGTCCATAAAGTAGTGGTCCTCCGCCAGCTTCCCGCCGCGGTTCTCCATCTCTTTGGCGGGAATCGTCCATTCGGTGTTAGTTGGCGCATAGAAGCGCGTCGGCGCCAGGTGCGAAGCGTTGCCGCTCAATGCGTCTACGGCTTCGATGGTGTAGAAGTGTGTCTTGCTGGCGTAATCGGCCGAATCCGGATCCTGCCAGGTGGTTTGGGTGAGGCCCTTGGCTGCCAAACGCCCATCGCGATAAATGTTGAACAGAACGTTCGAGCCCGCCGAGTCACCGTAATGCAATTCCAGCCGGTTGCCGGCCAGCGAAATGCCTCGTTGTCCGGTGTTCTCCCACTCGGGCTGCGCCGGCCCGAAGATCGCCCGCCCCTCGGGGTCGATCGTGACCATGTTGAGTCCCGTGGATTGGCTTCCTTTGGCCGGGGCCCCAAGATAGACGTCCCATTGATTGCTTCCAGACAACGAATCGGCGGCCACAAAGTCTTCTCGAATCGATTTGCCGTTGAGCTCGATGCCGGTGATAGGGCATGCCCCGCTTCCCCCGGTTCCCGCTGGCGGCAAATGCACCAGCACGCCAATCGTTTTGCCACGGTAGGCGAAGTTGCGCAGCGCGATCCGGTTGGTGGCGGCCAGTGTTTCGTTTCGAAAGCGGCCCGTAATATACGGACGAAAACGAATCCCTTCCCACGATGCATCCAGCCCGAAAACAATGTCCTGAACCATCGACAGGTAGGCTGCCACCGACCAGAGCTGGCGGCGCGAATTGACCACCGGTCCTTTCAAGGGCCGATCTTGAACGTTGGGCCGGCCGGAGACGAAATCGTAATTCTCCATGTTCGAAAGGTTGAAAGCCGCCCCCCGCACCAGGGAACGGACGCCGGCATCCACGGCCTCCGCATAGTTGGCCTGGCGCGCCGCTTTGATCCAGTAAGCCGTCACAAACGGCCAAATGGCCTGGTTGTGATAAATCGGCACATATCGGTCCTGCGGCCAAACCACCGGCGGGCCGTAGGGCCCGACCGGATAATGGGACAGGATCGACTCGGCCTGGCTTTGGTCGGCCACCCCTAGTAAGATGGCCAGCGATTCGCCGAGCAATTCGAGACGATGGACCCGTACCGCTGGACCCAGATCCGAAAACAAATAGGCGCTGTAAAGGCCGGAGTCGCGGTCGAAGAAACCGCGGTTGATCGCCTTTTTCAAATCTTTGGCCCATCCTGCATAGCGCGCCTGCTCCGTCGGATGCCTCAGCAACCGCGCGTATTCTGAGGCGGTCTGCAAGGTGAAGTAAGCCGCGGCGTTGACGGAGAGCGACTTCGAAAGCGCGATCGGCAACACATTGCCGCTAACCCAGCGCGGATACGTCTGCTCCCGCCAATCCAGGAAGGATTCCTCGCCCCGATAGAGCCCATCGGACGGATCGAAGATAACCCGGCGATCCTGTTCAATCGTGCCGCAGAGGATGGAATAGGCCTTCTCCAGAAAGTCCTGCCGCTCAGCCCCGGAGAGATACTTGAGGGTCTCGCTGGCCCCGAGCGTCCAGACCATCCGGTCGCTGGACACCGGATAGCTCCCGCCCGACCCGGTATCCTGGATGATCTGGTTGGTGCTCCCGCCATGGACCGAGTCCTTGATCGCGGAGGACTTGAACAAGAGGGAATTGACCGCGCGACCCGGATCGAAACCCGCCAAGGCAAGGTAAGTCGAGTAGGCCAGGTCGCGCGTCCAGACGTACGTCCAGAATTCGCCGGTTTGATAGGCATCCAAACGGACCGGGACGCCGTTTCCATAGGCGCCGTCGCTGATCTGGGCAACCGAGTTCTGTAGCGCCTCTTTGACCGCCATGGCGTAGAGGCCGTCAAAGAGCAGGTTCCCGCTCCGAACTGTGGCGTGGGCCGGGACTTCCGAAAACGTGATCCGCTTGTCCGCCGGCTTATTGTCCCGCAGTTCGGCCGTGGTGGAGAGTTCGTAAGTGCGGCTCTCGCCGGCCTGCTTGAGCGCGATGACCGCCTGGTTGGCGCCATCCACCAGGCCGTTCGTTTCCTGGGCCGGGAGAGGGGATACGTCCGGAAACAGGGCGATCCATAGAAGAAGGGAAAGAGTTTTGGACTTCATTATGTTAGCGGCTCGTTGACGGCATGACGAGGCCAGCATGACAGAAGCCGCGCAACCGCGAAAGGCACGGCTGCGTCTTTGTTCTTCGAAAATGCGACTTGCCAGCACTGCTCCCGCCGCCGCCGGCAGCGCCTCGCCCGTTTGAGTGACACCCGTCGCCCTTCGGACGTAGCGCAGACCTCCGGTCTGCTGTAGCGCAGGCCTCCGGCCTGCATTCACATCCGAACTTCACTCGCTCTTGGCATTCACCCGGCCTCAGCCGCCTCCTCGATCGGTAATCGGACAGTCACGGTTGTCGATTCGGCCGGAATCGACTCGATGCGGATCGTGCCCCCATGCGCTGAAACGATCCATTTGGCGATGCTTAGCCCCAGGCCGCAACCCTCAATGGCGTTGCTGTGCGACGGATCTCCCCGGTAGAATCGGTCAAATACCCGTGGCAGGGCCTCCGCCGCTATGCCCGGCCCCGAATTGGCGATGGTGATCTTCGCCTCGCCCTCGGCGCGGACGAGATCCATGGTGACCCACCCGTTGGGTTCGGCGTACTTCGCCGCGTTGTCCACCAGGTTCAGCAGCAATTGCCGAAGGCGATCGCGATCGCCTGAAACCGTCAACGCTTCACACGCGCCGATCTGGACTTTCAATCTGCGGCTCTCGCCCAGGATCATGGCTCCCTCATGGGCGTCGCGGACCAGCTCATCCAACCGCACCGGTTGCTTCGCGAGCGTGACCTGGCCGGCGTCGGCTTTGGTTAACAGGATCAGTCCATTGACGATCCGCGAGAGGCGCTGGACTTCCTCCAGGTGGCCGAGCACATGGTCGCGCTGGGCCGTGGAAAGACCGCCTTCGCGCAGCAGCATTTCCAGCTCGTTGTGCATCACCGTCAGCGGCGTCTTGAGCTCGTGCGAGGCATTGAGTGTGAAGTCGCGGATTCGGTCGAAGGAATCATTCAAGCGCGCGTTCGCGGCGTTGAGCACCGCGGTGAGCTGATCCAGTTCGTCGCCGTTGCCGGATCGGGCCAACGGCTGCTTGAGGTTGCTTTCGTTGGTGCGCTGCGTCGCGCTGATAAGCGCCCGGATGGGCGAGAGCGCCCGCCGCGTCAGCCACCAACCGCCCGCCAGCCCCAAAACCAGGGCGGGCAACCCGATCTGAAACACCAGCTCGCCGGTCTCGCTCAGGGCGCGTTCTTCCGATCTCGGCCTGTGGCTGTGCCTGAGCTGCTCGTATAATTCCCGAAACAAGCCCGCGCCGAATAGCAGCAGCGAGATCGACAGGATCGCCGCATACCACAAAGTCAATCGCGTACGAATCGTCATGGCTGCCTCTTGAAGTGCGGAATCAACCCGCGGTTGTTCCCGGCGCCTGGCTTCCGGCGGGTCCCTTCAACGCGGGTGCCCGCCGGCTCGGTCTATCGACGTCCGGGAAACCCGGTCGTGGCTACTTGGCTGCCGGCTCCTCCATCCCGTAAACCAGGATCTTCAGGCTTCCAGCTACCATCCGGCCGCGCCGTTGGCCCGGTGCCGGCGGTTCAAACTTCGCCGCCGCCAGGTAGATCCGGTGCGTCTTGGGGTCGATCGTCATGGTTCGCGATCCGCGCTGTGTCTCCAGCATTTGCACCACCGTCAGCTTGTCGGGCGCGTCTTCGTGCGCGATGGTGACGGTGCCGTCTCCGCAGGAGGCAAACGCGAGCTGTGTCCCCGGATCAAACGCGTTGGCGTCAACGCCGCCGCCGATGGGAACGGTGGCCACCACCTTTCCGCTGGCGCTGTCCATCATGACCATGAGCTTGTTGCCGCAACCCAGAAACAAACGGTGATGGGCTGTGTCAATGGCCATGCCCGAGGGCTCTTCGCCGGGGTCCGTCGGCCAGTTGGTCACCACCTGGTGCGTGCCCGTGTCAATCACGGCCACCTCGCTCTTGTCCTCCAGGTTGTCAAAAACGCGTCCTGCTTTTGCATCGGCTGCGGGAAACTCCGGTTTGCCCTCCAAGGGCACCGTGGCGACCACCTTGCCTGACTTGGCATCGATCACCGTCGCCGAGCTGCCTCGGCCGTTGAATAAATAGACCTCCTGCCGCCCTGGTTCGTAAACCAGCCCGTCCGGATTTTTCCCGGTTGGCACCTTGGACAGCGTCTGCAACGTGCTCACATCGACGATGCTGGCTTTGTCCTCGCCCCCGCCGCTCACAAATGCGCGCCCAAGCTCGGGGGCTGGCGCAATTCCGTGCACGCCGGGTGTATTCGTGATTTCGCCGACGACCGCATCCTTGTCCAGGTCCACCACCACCACCTTGGTTCCGTGGCTCATGTAAAGCCGTCGTGCGCCCGAATCCACCGACAGGTAATCCCAGCCGCCTTCGCCGCTGATGGGGATCTCCTTGAGGTAATGATAGGGCCCGGCCGCCAGGGCAGGGCCAACGCACAGGCCGAAGAGAACTCCGCCAATGAGTAATGAAGAATTGTTCAGTTTCATATTCGTTCTTGGTTTTCCGTTTTCTTAGTCGTCCTTTTTCTCGTTTTCCTGGGATTCTTTCTTGGGTGTTTCCTTTTCAACCGAAACTATCTTCCCGGTTATCGCGTCCACGTTCACTTAAACATACAAGGATCGCTTTTGAGTTCATGCAGTGTTATCGGTGTTTCGGCGTTCTTACGCGCCCCCAGGAAACCACGGGCACATGAATTCTCGGTGAAGACTGAATGACAGTTTTGTCATTTGCAATGCCTTATCCCGGATTTCACCTCTGCATGTAAAAGGAGTCGCTCGTCCGTTTGTTGCGGCTCTTCCGCCCCCGACTCTCGCTCTTGCCTTACCCGAACAGCTACGGTTTCCTCGGAACGACCCTCTCATTAGCACCGTGGCTTCAGCCCGGTGCGGTGCCTGGTGCGGCCACGGCGCTGGAAACCGTTTCAACGGTTTCTCGGCATCCGGCACCGTCAACCGCTTCGGGCCTTGAGGCGCCACGGATGCATCGCTAGTCTACAGCAGCAAAGAGAAACTATGGACATCCGTCAAATCTGCCAGCTTGCCTGTGTTGCCCTGATTGTATCGCATGTTCCGTTTTCAGCCACCGCGGACGAAACCCGCTGGTGGCCTGTTCAGGCCATGCCAAAAGCGCTGGTCCGCCTGCGGCAGAATGAGCCTCCTCCCCTCCGCGCGGCCTCCGAAATGACCGCGCAGTCCGTGGCCGGTCTCGCCGCCAAGGCGGTCAACGAAAGCCGCGCCGACGAAATGGTCTGGGTCGGGACCGACAACGTCGATATTGAGGATTGGCTTGCCCGCCTGTTGAAGCGCCAGCCGCAACTGGAACTGCGCGGCACCTTTTCGCTCTGGGATCTGGTTGACCGCTACTCCAGGCAGGGGATCATCAAGGGCTATATCCTGTACCGTTCGGACCCTTCCAAGGGCGACCTCAACCAGCATCGCCCGGCCATGGACTGCTCGGTCAACGTTGCCACCAGCCTGGCTGGTCTCCTTGACGGAATCATCGTGGATGAAAGCCTCGAAGGAGAAGCCAAACAGCACGGACTCAAGATGCTCGTGGATGTTCGGGGAAAGACTCAGGCATGGTGTTTCGAGACGTACCGGGACGGGTTCAACCGCCACATGCTCTGCACCCAGGATCCTCGAAAACCCAACATCCGCGATCTGGCCATCGCACAGAAGACCTTGACCGTGTTCGGTTATGCCGCGCCGGTGCCCGCAGCCATGAAATGGCTCGAACCCCTCTCGCCCATTCTCGGCTGGAACGGTGGCGACGAATTCAAAACCACACAGATGTCCACCACCTGGGGACATATCCAGACGGCTACTGACTGGGCGGTCAACCTCCCAGTCCTGATGGCCGGCACCGAAAGAACCAAGCCGGCCAGCGTCAGGATCTTCGACCCGCGAACGATCGACTGGAAAGACACGCGCAGCGCCGTGAGCTTCGTCACGAGCGATGGCGACAACATTGATACTTTCGAGGGGAGCTTCTTCCGGGGCCGGGAGGGCGGAACTTATTGGGGTAATCCGGACCGGGGGAGGATTCCGTTCGGCTGGTCTTGCTGCTTCGCCCATCTGTCGCAATTGTGCCCGGAAGCCATAGACTACGCGGTTGCCAACCAGTCCCCCAATGACTGGTTCCTGGAGTGGGGTGGCGGCTACTATTATCCCGACCTCTTCGGCCTCGACCGCCCGAACCGCTGGGAATTGCTCGCACAACACGCGCGGCGCACCTGGGCCCTGATGAAGAGAACCAACACGCGCGTTATCGGCTTCAACGTGACGAAGTTCGATTCACCCGGCGCGCTGAAGGCTTACGCGGTCTTCGCGGGCCAAACCGACGGTCTGCTGGCGATCTTGGTTTGGCAGTATGACTGTTACGAACAGGGCGCCGGAAAAATGTTCTGGGTCAAGGACCGAAACGGCGTCGAGGTCCCGGTGATAAGCGCGCGCTACTCGATCTGGAATCATACGAACCGCCGCCCGCGCTCGGGGACGCCGGCCAAGGTCGCGCGTGAGATTCGTCAGACGGTCGAAAACGCGCCCCCGGCGGAGCAACCGCGCTACGACTGGGTGAACGTCCATGCGTGGTCCTGGTTCAAGAAAGCGCCCGGCGCCGGGGAAGACGCCGAGGATATGCCGGACGATATACCCCAGGATCTGGAACACGCCGAGCCGCACGGCGGCCAGCGTGCTTACTCGCCCGTCACATGGTGCGTCGATCGGCTCCCTGCCAACATCCGCGCCGTCAGCCCGGAAGAGCTCATCTGGCGAATCCGTATGAAGCACAACCCGGCTCAAACCAAAACCTTGATCCAGGATTGGCAGGCCGGCCCGAACGCGTACGGCCCGCAGTGAAAGCGGTATCCTATCAGAAACCTCTCATTAGCACCGCGGCTTCAGCCCGGTGCCCGCCCGGCAATCGCGCTGGAAACCGTTTCAACGGTTTCCCGAACCGGAAGAACCGTTGAATCCCTGAACAACAATGCGCCAACGGGTGGCACGCCGTTAGAGCCTGTTTTAAAACTGCGCGGGACCCTGCGGATTTTTAAAACAGGCTCTAAGTACGCCATTTCATAAATACGGTCGCATATTCTCAGGCCACAAAATGCGCTCACACCTAATCGCTGCCGGCAAACCAGATAGACCGGATTTGCGACCGTATTTATGAAATGGCGTACTAAGTACTCCGTAAATCAAGTTACTTTGGTGACTCCCGCCAATGCGCAAGGGCCAACAGGCTTCGTTCGCGGAGTACCGAGTCAGGGCTCCCTTGCCACGAGTGCTATTCAGCGCGAAACCCATTAACCATGCGAGCGCAGCGAGCCTGAAACCAGAGTCCTGAAGGGACGAAATATTTTAGCCTGGGGCAAGGCCGGAGGCCGCCGCCCCAGGTACGGCGCCCAAGAACAACTCCCTCTCTTTTTTCCATCCGGTTTGGCGCGCTCCGCCTTCTGCGCGCCAAACCGGATGGAAAAAAGAGAGGACGCCTTCCTTTACGGAGTACTAAGCCTTCCGACCGCGGCGCATCAGGGCCGCGGCGCCGATGGCGATGCCAAGCAATGCCGCGCTGGAAGGTTCCGGAACCGCTGCGAAACCCGTCACCTCGGTGTAGGCATTGGGGTCGTCGCTGAAGATGACATTATCCAGGTGCCCGCCCGCATAGGCCAGGACCCCCACCGACTGAACTCCCGGGGCGGTAACACCCGCGCTCGCCGTGTCGAAGTCTGTCGAGCTCTGCACCGCCTCGCCCGCGCCGACGGCCGCGTTATATACGGAAGCGGAAGTCACATCGGGATTCACCCAGACGTCCAGTGTGTCTTTGGTCCCCGAGGTGTTCAAGGTCAAACGTCCCACAACCAGCAGGGGGGCGTCCACCAGGCTCGTGGTGCCGGGCACATCCATGCTCACTGACGTTGCGCCGTCGATGTAAAGCTGCACTTCAGATTGGCTTGTGCTCGTGGTTGCGTTGCGCAGCAACACGCGGTTATAAGGGGAGTTCTGTGGGTCGTCGATATTGATGCCTGCCCGGCCGCCGCTGTCCAGCTCCGCCAGGAATGAAAACCAAATAGTCTGCCCCGAGGCGCCCAAACCGCTGCCCGCCACCGTGCGCGTCAGGATGCTTGAACTGCCGCTCGAATAGAGCTGCTGTCCGGTCCCGGTTTGCGCCAGGGAATAGCCCGACGATGCCGGCGCGCTCAAGTCTCCGCTGGTCACCGTCTCCCCGCCGCCGGAAACCGTCATCGCCCAGGCGCTGCCGCTCGCAAAACCGGTCCCGCCCCCTTGCCCGATGAGCGATCCCAGGCTGTCGTCGTTGAAGCCGGCAATCACCGTGCTAGCCCGAACGCCGGACACCGTTCCGATTGCGGCTGCCGCTAGCACAAGGGCCAGGCGAGCGAGTCTGATTTGAGAAGTCGATCCTAAGTTGCTCATAGTTACTGGTGAATAGGGTTCTATAGTTGCCGTCGCCCCCTGCTTAACCGCAGGTGAGCTTTATTGCCTGCGATCATAATCTGCTCTCATGCCGCTTTTCTACCCGTGTTTGCGCATCATTTCTAAGATTTTGAGACAGAGGGGAATTAATGGACATCTGCACGAACGCGCCGCGTCATCGCGTAGCGATGATCTGATGGTAGCCCTGGGGCTTCAGCCCACGGAACCCTGCCGCCAGGACCCTTGGCGTCGCGGAGCGACGCAGGAACCGAATCGGAACCGAGGCCCAAACTCCTCCGCACGTTGTGGCACACGTTCCCCGGTTCCCGAGCCCCGCCATGCGTGTGACGCGGGCCGGTCCGGAGCCCCGCTAGGGGCGGTATCTTTGTAGCCAGGAATCGCCTCTCCTCTCCCTTTTTTTGTCTTTCGGCACCGCGGCGTTGGACGGTCCGCCCCGTTGGCGATCTTGGGCCGCGCCGCACGGTGAGAGATTCCTATGCCGGAGGCACAATCGCGCCTACAGACACGCGCCGCACGGTGAGAGATTCCTGTGCAGGAGGCACAAGGGTGCCTACAGAAACGGGCCGCGTGGTGAAGAATTCCAGTGCCGGAGGCACATCCGATAATAGCCCAGCGTTTCAGCGCTGGGTCTTTCCGCGGTTTCGAGCCAGTCCCGAAGGGACGGCCGAATCCGGGCCGGCCCGCAGCCGCCATCCTCTCAAGACCCTGGGTTTGCCTCGCCCTCGCTGTTCTTCGGCGCGCCAAGGTCCGTCACATCGCGTAGCGATGATCTGATGGTAGCCGTGCGGCTTCAGCCCACGGAACCCTGCCGCGAAAGCCGTCCGCGTCGCGGAGCGACGCCTGAAAATGAGGGACCGAATGGGAACCGAGCCGGTCGAAAAAGCGCGCTGACCGACGGGCCCGTTTGGATTGCTGCCATGCGGTTCTTATCCTGAATTTCACATTCGCATGTAGCGCAGACTTCCAGTCTGCATGGCCTGCCGGTTACAACACGCACAGGTGCCGTCAAGAGCGCTCGAAGTTCCGACGCTGCCAGACCAAAGGCCCGTGTTACTGATCCACGGCGCATTCGTCACCCAGACTAAATGGCAGTGGGCCATCGGTTTGGGCGAGCGCCACGAAGATCACAGGCGCCCCAACAAGGCGCGATACCGCATCCGTCCCAAACGTAACCCTTCTCAAATCCTCGGGTTTGCCCCGCCTCCGCTGCTTAGGCGCGGCAGGGCGCTCGCTTCATCGCGTAGCGATGATCTGATGGTAGCCGTGCGGCTTCAGCCCACGGAACTCTGCCGCCAACACCGTCCGCGTCGCGGAGCGACGCCTGAGGACGCGGGAACGAGAGGAAACCGAGCTGCGCGGAATCAGGCAACAACACGGCTGCCCCGCGCCCCTGGACCATGGCCGTCAGCGAGCACGACTCGACTGGAACACGGAATGCGACCTTAGTGCCGAGTCCGCGGGTTGCGCTACAACCGCAGGGAGGCCGAGCCTTCTCCCTCGCCCCATCCGATGGGGAGAGGGCTGGGGTGAGGGGCCGCCCCTCTGTAGCGCATCCTACGGATTCCTCAGTAAGCAGTTTTGAAGCCATTTCTCCCAGGGTTCAAAAAGGTTCATAAGGGTTCATAAGGGTTCAAAAAGGTGCAAAACACGAAGGTTGAGCTCCGCCCGCGAGGTGAGGCATAACAGGAGCGATGACAGTTGTGAGTGACATGATTGCCGTGAATGACATGAGGTCGCAAGGCGCCAAACGTCAGAAGGCACTCCCTCTGCCCACGTCACCGCAGAATTGCACCGTTCCTGCACCATTTCTGCACCGATTTTCGATTTTCATTTTCATTACCCACCGCCCCTCAACGACTTGCAAAAGCCGGTCCGAAAAGTGGTGCAATTCCTTGTTGACATTGCTTTCCAAAGTGGCCTCGGCGTCTCGTCGACGCATCCCCTCCTTGCAGCTGCGCTCCGTCATGACACCGCCACGCCGGCCGGGAACCGCGGGCAACGGTAACCTCCGGTCACCTACGGTCACCTACGGTAACCTACGGTAACCAAATTTTTTTCTTCGACCACACAACCTCGAAATCAACACGCATCCATCACCGAACCGCATGAACTCCACGCCCGAAACCAATCAGCGCACCAACATCACGAATCTGCCTTTGCTTTCCAACTCCCCGTGTCCGGATCTTCCCTCGGCTGCTCCTGTCCAGGCCCCCGCGACCCAGCCACCGGCCACGGACGCCCCGGCCCCTGCGGCGCCCCCTGTCTGCCAGCACACCCGCAATGGCAAGATCGCCCGCCTCCCCTATCTCGAACGCGACATGGTCAACCGCCTCCTCCGCAACAACATCCCCTACGCCAGCATCGTCGCCGCCCTCAAGGAACGCCATTACTGCGTCACCCCTCGCAACGTCTCCAATTGGAAAACCCGCGGCGGATACAAAGAGTGGTGCCTCGAACAGGACCGCGCAGTCCAAACCCGCCTCTTCCAGGACAACCTCCTCGAACACCTCCGCAAAAACGATGCCGGCCAAATCCCCGAAGTCGGCCTCCAGCTTGCCGCCGCCAGCCTCTCCCGCTACTTCGCCAACCCCGATACCCTCCAGCAGCTCGCTGCCGCCCCCGAGAAATTCGCCCGCTCCATCGTCATCCTCTGCCGCCTCGCCGGTCAGATTCACTCCCTTCAAAAATACCGCGACGACACCACCCGCTCCCTCGGTTATAGTCACAACCCCGCCCGCGTGAAACTCGCTGAGGAGGAGCAGGCCGACGTCACCCGCAGCTCCTACACCGTCGTCAAACGCGGCAAGCAACTCGAGCGCCACCGCAATTTCCTGCCCCGCAATCCATGAACATCCCCCCGGAGGGCCGAGCTTCCGCGGAGTGCGCCCGTCCCCGGGCGCAGCGGGCAGCGATTAGCGCCTGATTCCGGACATTCGAATGGCCCCGCCCAATCGTAAAGCCTCGGCAAAACAGGAGCGCGGACGCCTCGTCCGCGTGTCCCTGCGAGCGGGAAACCGTGCGGACGAGGCGCCCGCGCTCCTGTGTCTCCGGGGTTGCCGAAGCTTTACACCCAATCGGAGCCTGCTCTTCGCCCTCTCGGGTGCAAGTGCGATCGAACGGGGGGACCATGGAAAAGTCTCGAGTCAGCCGGCGTCCGGCGCCCGCTGCGCTCGGGGACGGGCGCACCCCTCTTCGCGTCCGACAGGAGCAGGTGTCCCAATGAGCCCCCTCTCACGGCATCAAAACAGATCGGTAATAACGGTTGGACGAACTGGAAAGAGGAGTTCCCGTGAAGTTGAAAAACCCGTTGGTAGGGTAAAGGTTCGTGGCTGCCACCGCCCAATTCCCCAGGTCCGACGACGTCGCCACCCCATACTGCCACGCGTCAACGCCGCTGAATTGAACCTGGATCGGATTGGTGGCGGAGACGGACGATCCAATGGAATCCGGTCGCAGCAGAGTCAGGAGCTGCGACGGGATCATCTCGACAGCCTCATCCGTGAGGCTGTCCACCGCGTAGGCGCTTTGGAGGTTCAGCCACGGTGTGCCAATGCTTAGTGTGGGCTCCGCCAAAATGTCCCCGATGCCGCGAAAATATCCGCCAGGTTCGCTGCGGCGACGCGTGTCCAGTGCCATGGCAATAACGGCGGCTTGCGACGAGTTCGAAGACATGACGATCGTGTCCAGCTCCGTAGAAGAACTATTGGTCAAAACCGTGAGGCCATTCAGGAGCGCCAGCCAGCCCGCCGTGCCCGGCTGGTTGGGAGAAGCGAGATTGAGCGGGGCGTTGGTATTCAGCAGCGGGACCAACAGGCTCGCCAACTGCCAATCGTTGGTCGGCTGCATCTGCTGGGCTATGACCGGGTTCGTTGTCCCAACCCAACTCTGCCAGGTGGTGGCACTAATGCTGGATGACTTTAGATAGATCGTCTGCCACGGCGTGCCCCGATGCACCTGTCCAATCCAGCCGTAGCCGGAAGTCTGGTTGGTCGGAAAATTCCAATCGTCCGACCGCCCCACGCCGTCCGGATGATACCCGACCGCCAGCGCCACCGGATCCTTCAGCGCGATGTTTGTGGCCGTCTGATACGTGTCCGGGGCTTTCACGGTTGCCCGGGCTCCGGCGTCAGTCGAATTCCAAGGGCGGTAACGGGTCGTCGGGCCACCCTCAATAAACCCATTGAAAAGCGTAAAGTCAGCTAAGACGTTTGGGCTGGGAGGGCTGTCAACCGTTACCCTCGAGGTGTTAGGCAAGAAAAGATCCGTAAGGTCTGGAATCGTGTAATGAACCAACGGATCACAGGCCTGCCATCGGGTCGAGAGATAGCTGTCTCGTGTGGGAACGAACGGAGCGTAAAAAACATTGGTAAGGTAAGTGGCAACGATTGTCGTCCCAGGCAGCGGCGACAACCCAAACTGCAATCGAAAGAAGTTTATTTCAGGGCTCACGTCGCCGTATTGGGTGCTCCAGTTAGCCAACGCAACCGAGCTGGGGTAGCCAAGGCCTAAGCAAATTGCGATCTGGTTGAGAACTCCTTGAGGCTGCCAAGTGCTGCCGGCGTTCGGGGAAAGGTTAGTACACCACATACTTCCAAGATGCGCATCAACGGGGGACTGGCAATCTCCGCCCAGCATCAAGTCAGACGTTATATCCAGCACAGGTTGTGTTGGATCGAGGTTGGAATCGAGATTGACGTAATCCACAATCCGGTCCGCGTCCAGGTCCACGATGATGACTTGGAGCAGAGTTCGCATGCTGAGAGACCAAACGGGAACTGGCAAGCTGGAGAGCGAATTGCTCTCAAATATGCCAGTGATGCCGACAAACCCAGGTGTGCCTTGGAAGCGGTACTCCGAGTTGGTGAGGCTGAAGAAGCCGGTCAGCAGCGGCGTCGCGAAGTTGGTTGGCGTGGGGCCCATAGACGCGCTCGCAAATCCAGGCCAAGGGTTGAGAAGGCAATAATTCGTTACCCCCCAGGACGAAGTAAACACGGTGTTGCTGCCGCCGTTGGTCACGGATGCCGTCACTTGGGCCATGGCCACAATCTCCAGATTTCGCGCAAGGCTCGCGTAGTAGGAGTTCCACGCCATGGCGCCTAGAGTATTAGTGATAGAAGCCAAATACATTTGGTTTGTCTGGCTGACCAAGCCCGTTTGATCTCGAAGGAATTGCAACTTGCGAGCGACCTGAACGTCAGTCTGCATCGCGAACTCGTTGAAGTTCGGCCACCCCTTCTTCGCGCCGATCACCAATGGGATGCCATAAAACATCGGCGGAAGCCTCATTTGCGGAATGAATCTTGCCCGGCTGTTTGGATCGTATGGATCGAGCATCAGCGGGGCGGTTTCGGGGTAGGCCATATCCGCATTGGTGACCTCCTCATAGCCGCAGATGTAGATCGGCGCATTCGACAGCGGCGAAGCCTGGTTAAAGATTGGGCGGAACACGGAAGGGAAGCCCAAGCCGTTGGTCATGCCGGGCACCGCCCGATTCGTGGTCGCGTCGTACAGGTTTGCGCTGACCTGCAAAAGGCGATGCACCGCTGGCGTGTATTGGTTGGTGGGCCAGATCTGGATGTTAGTCAGATCCAGGTTCATCTGCGTTTTGAGCAGCCGGGAAGCAACGTTGGTGAAAAACCCAATAGGGGTGTCCATCCCCGCCAGCGGCCCGGCGTGCCCGACGGCAACGCCAAGCAAAAGAAGCCAGCCAACCAAGGCTAGTTTGCTGACCGACCTCATGCTTCTGATTAACCCGGCCATGTGTCCTTCTGTTGAGGCAATTCTCAAACGATTCCCGAGGCCATGCAAGCCTTGAAATCAGACAGAATCGACGGCGGGCGCAACCGGACACTGTCCCGGAGTGCGCCCGTCCTCGGGCGCAGCGGGCAACGATTAGCGCCTGATTCCGGAAATTCGAATGGCTTCGCCCAATCGTAAAGCCTCGGCAAAACAGGAGCGCGGACGCCTCGTCCGCGTGTCCCTGCGAGCGGGAAACCGCGCGGACGAGGCGTCCGCGCTCCTGTGTCTCCGGGTTTGCCGAAGTTTTACACCCAATCAGATCCTTCTATTCGCGCTCTCGGGTGCAAAGGCGAACGAAGGGGGAGAGGCTATAGAAAAGTCCCAAGTCAGCCGGTGTCCGGCGCCCGCTGCGCCCGGGGACGGGCGCACCCCGCACTCCGGACTTTCAGTCCTGAGGCTCAGAGGCCGGGACCGGCTCAGCCTTCTCTTTGAGGTTGCGATAGCGGTGGGTCCAGGGATCGATGCGGCATATCGCGCGGTAATCGCATTGGGTGCAGGCAATGGCCGGGCCTTTGCGGTACGGTGCCACCTGGGCGTCACCGGAGAAGATGGCGCGGCCCATGTTCTTGAGGTTGTCCTCAACCGCATCGAGCAGGCCCTGGAAACCGGCGGTGTCGAGAGCCTCGCGACAGTTCTTGTTGATCTGGCCGGCTTTGGTCAGGCGATAGTTGAATTGATCCCCCTGGACGGCATCGGGCCGGGAGTCCAGCAGGCGCAGGGCACGAACATCGAACCGGCCGGCGTGGCGATAGGCTTCATTGCGTGCCTGGTCGGTGTTCTTCAGAGCTTCGCGGCGATTTTGCTCGCGGCCGTACTTGCCCCGCAGGCTCACATAGAACACCCCGGCGGGGATAATCCGGCCCACGCCAAACAGGCGGCTCGGATCGGGACAGCGGCGCAGCACGTTCAGGTAGGTCAGCAATTGCAGTTGAAGCCCATGCGCCATCAACACCGGGTCGAGCTGTTTGTGGCTCGATTTGTAATCAACCACCACGCAAAGCGCCTCGTCCTCGCCCGGCTTCCGGTGCAGATCCACGCGGTCAATCCGGCCGTAAAGTTCGATCCGCAGACCGTCTTCCGCCAAGGGAATCGTCCAGGGCGGAGACCGGTCATCCTCGCCGAAGGGAAGCTCAACCTCGACCGGGTCAAACAGGTATTGCCCCCGCATCCAGCCCACCAGGGTTTCCACAAAATCCTCGAGTGAGGCCGTAAGGATCCGGGCCATGAACCGGGTTTCTTCCGTGGCCTCCAGCAGGCCTTCGCGGTAGCTGGCGACCAGGCCTTTGGCGATGCGGGCGACCCGCTCCCGCGCCTCGGGGGGCGCGAGATCGCGCCACCGTTTGTTCTCCCGCTGCAACTGCTGGTGAAACAGCGCCAGGACGTCGTGCTGAAAACTCCCTTGCTCTTTGACGTCCAGTTCGAACCGCTTGCGCAGCTCCGCCCGCAGCCCGGAATGGACGAAGAATTTGAAGGGGCAGGCGGCAAACTGCTCCATCCGGCTGACCGAGCTGCGCAGCACCGGCCCATAAAGCCGCGCCGCCAGCGCCGGCGAGACCTTCTCCTCCAACTCCGGATTGCGGAATTGGCGCAATCGCTCGAGAACCGCGGCAATAGCCGGGAGGGAGGCGATGCGGGCCAGGTCGGAACTCGATGCGGAGAGTTCGCCGCCGGGCTCGATCCGGGTTTGCCTGAGCAGCGGGCCGATCAGCTCGCTCGGATGCAGGCTTTCGCGCCAGTCGAAGGTCTGCGAGACGGTTTCAGGTTCGAGCGTAGGGAAGAGTTGCCGGATGTGGTCCAGGAAAGGGGACGGGTTCAGCGGCGTGCCGTTGGCGTCTTGCTGCGCGCACGTGAGGACCACCCGCTGCCGGGCGCGGGTGCAGGCTATGTAGGCATGGTACCGTTCCCGGCCCAGTTGCTCGCGCGTCGTGCCCCCGCGCAGGAAATTGCATTTCTCCAGCTCGGCTCGATCGGTGTCGGTCAGCAAGACTCCGGGCTCGGGCGCGGCGGGAAAGACCGTTTCGTTCAGTCCCAGCACGATGGCAAGTTTGATGTCGGGGTTGCGCGAGCGGTCAATCGCGCCGATGAGAACCTGGTCCAGGGCCGGGGGAATAACGCCGACGGTGAGCCCCGCCAGCCCGGCGTCGAGAATCGGGATCCACTCGCGCAGCGAGAGGGTTTCGGTGGCGAACGCCAGGGCGACATTGTCGAGCCACACGTTCATCTGGTCCCAGACGGTGGCATGGACGGACGTGGGGATGCGGAGGTCGGGGTTGGCGAATTCGGCGGCGGCCCATTGATGCAGGCGCTCCTGGACATCGAGCGCCTGCCAGAATTGGCGCAACGCGGCGGCCAGTTCCGGGCCGGAAGGTTTGTTCTGCTGCGCCAGGGCCAGGGCCAGCTTTTGGAAGGGAGGCATCAGCCGCAGGCGCAGGGCTTCAAGCCGGGTTTCGAGTTCCCGCAGCCGGTCCAGGTCGGCGGCGGATCTAGTCTGATCGCGCAGGCGGAGGGGGTGATGCCACGCGGCGCCGCGCCAGCCTCGGGCCAGGGCTTCATTCTCCAGTTCATCGATTTCCTTCTCCTCGGCCGGGGCCAGGCCGGTCTTGAGCGCCGCAAACCAGTCGTCGCGCATCCATTCGGTGGCGATGGTTCGCAGCGCGCTGCGCGTCAGCTCGGCCAGCGGATGGTGCGAGACCGACTCGCGGCGGTCGAGGAAGAACGGAATCTCGTAGCGCGAGAAAATGCGTTGCAGCGGCTCGTGATAAACTTCCAGCTTGCGCACCAGGACGGTGACATCGCGGTATCGGCCCGCGGCCCGCACATGCCCAAGGATCTCGCGTGCTGCCAGGGTGACTTCCGCCTCCAGGTCCACGCACGTTGCCACCTGGAGGAAAGGACGGAGATCCGTCCGCAAGACCTGGATGGCCCCGCCGGAAGGAAACACTTCGGGCGGCGACGAGGAGGCCGCGGAAGGAGCGGAATAGGGTTGCGGCTCGGCCCAGCATTTCTCGAGATGCTGCAAGACCGGGTTGTTCAGGAAGCGGCTCTTGGTCGGGTGACGCGGCAGGATCTCGACGGCGACGCCGGTTTCGGAAAGCGCGGCAAAGCGTTTCCTGCAAGCTTCAAAGGCATTGCGGGCCACGCACCAGTTCGAAAGCCAGGAAGTCTTGCGGGTGGGCACACTATCCAGGCAGAACGTAAGGGTCGTTTGCTCGCAATGCGGAGCCAACGCCGCCAGCAGGTCCAGCTCCTGTTCGGAGCACTCGGCAAAGCCATCCACCCAAAGGAGTTGCGATGATTTAGCTTCGCTCACCGGTCTGGCGCGCAGGGCTTCGGCGGCGGATAGGAGGAGGCAGTCGGCGTCCTGGAGATTGTGGGCTTTGAGCCAGTCGAGATAGTCCTGCAGCAACGTGGCCAGGTCATGGAGCTTGTAGCCCAGCCCTTTGGAATCCTGCACCTGGTCGGCGAACTGCGCGAGCGATTCGGGCGTCAGTTGGCTGCGCTGCAATTCGCGCAGAACGAGGCTTAGCTGCTGCGCAAACCCGGTCAGCCGTGCGCTGGCCCGGAAGAGTTTCAGCCCGTCCCGCTTTCGGGCCAGCAGGGCCCGCAGCACCATCAGGCGGCCTTCCTCGTCAACCATGTCGGGCGAACCCATCCCCAGCCGGTCGAAAATGAAATGAGCCAGCTTCTCAAAGGACAGAATCTGGAGACGCGTGTATCCCGGCAGCGAGGGATAAGCGAGGAATTGCCGCTCCAGTTGATAGGTCGTTTGCTTGGGTGCGACCAGCAACAGCGGCGGCCCTTCCGGGGACTGGGCCAAAGCGTGGCGGATTTCCGTTAAGCAACGGAACGTCTTCCCGCTTCCCGCCGGTCCCAATAGGAAACGCACTCGCACGCCTCAATCTTGCCCAAGGGCAGCCCGCGGCAAAGGTTTTTCTGGGGGGTTAATACGGCCCTTTTTAGGTGGTTACCCTATTGTATGAGAGCTAATCGGGGCGAAATTGAGGGCGAGGTTTAGTTAGTTGTGGTGAGGGGAAGCGGTTCGGAAACGGACCGCTTCCTCTTTTTTGGAGATCGAGAGGAGGGGAGAGAGGCGACCGAGTCCTCTCCGAGTTCAATGTCCAAGGCGGTAGAACCGCTGGGGATAATTCGTCCACTGCGAATCGATGAAGTACGAAGCGCCGTTAGTAAGGGCGTTCGTGCTCACGGCGGACCAAATGGGATTCGAGAGGTTAGTGCAAGCCTCAACCACAACGACCAGGTTTGTAGACCCGCCTATCTTGAACCCAAAGCCATCCGCGCGGGCGCCGAAAGTTGCATCGCCGGTCTGGATCTGCGGGTTCCATGGCACCGTTGGGCAGCCTCCAAAAGTCGTGCCCCAGTTGGCGGCCCCCGGCAGGTAATAAACGGTTAGATTCGTGTCGTTGTAGAATACGTTTAACCCCAGGCTCGGCGCGTTGCCTTCGAAATAAACTCCGGTCAGGCCTCGGCACAGCGTGAATGCAGCGTCTCCGACGTTGGTAACGCCCGCGGGGACGGTAACGCTGGTCAGGCTGGTGCACATGCCAAACGCCCCTTCTCGAATGCTGGTGACGCTGTCAGGGACGGTATATTCGCTTCCGGCTTTGCTCGACGGGTATTCGACGAGGGTGGTCTGACATTTGTCGAACAACACCCCGTCCACGCTCGCATAAAAGGAGTTCTGGGGATCCACCGTGATTGCGCTCAGGCTGGGACACGCAGCGAATGCTTCGCTTCCGATGCTCCTAATGTTACCCGGGATTGTCACACCGGCCAGATTGTAGCAGTCATAGAATGCCGAAGTCCCAATGTTAGTGACGCTGCCGGGAATGGTGACGCCCACCAGGTTCGTGCAATAATAGAACGCCCAATCATCGATGCTGCTGACGCCTTCGCAGATCGTGACATTGGTCAGCCCATACGAGTACAGGAATGCATCGGTCGGGATCCGGCTGACGTTGCCGGGGATCGTAATAGTCGCCAGGGTGATGCACCACGCAAACGTGTTGGTGCTGATGCTGGTCACGCTGGGGGGAATCGTGACACTGGCCAGGCTGTAGCAGTCCTCAAAGGCAAATCCTCCGATGCTTGCGACCGAGCTGCCGATGGTGATGTTGGTTAGCCCCATGCAGAAAGCGAATGATCCGGTCCCGATGTTGGTGATGTTGCCGCCCATTGTGAGGCTGTCCAGGCTGGAGGTGCCTTCAAACGCCCAGTCTCCGATGCTGGTGATGGGAAGGTCGTTGGTCCTGTCGGGAATGGTCACCGCGCCGCCTGAGCCGGAGTATTCGGTGATGGTCAGGACGCCATTATTGGTCGCAAAAGTGAACTGGGCTTGCCCCGGTGTTGCCAGAGCTAATAACAGCAGCCCTGGCAGAATGCGCAAGGCCCAGGCCGTTGTCGAGTTTCTGGTCATCTTCCGAGAGTAGACAGTTCCGGCAAGGATAGCTTCCAGCTTCATGTTCGTTGGCGTAAACCGTTCACCTTCAGCGTTAACCAACCTGTGAAGAGCATGCCTCAAAAATGCGGCGGCCCCGACAGGCGTCAAAACCTTCCTTTGGAAAGCAGCCCGCATGCCATCCCACCCACTCTCGCGGTGCCCTGGCATCAGCTCGGATGATGTCCCTCTTCCCCCATTGAACGAACCTTCCCCCTTGGCCCTTTCACGCTTGAGCGGCGTGGGCGGGAATGCCATTGTCTGGTCAACTCACTATCGAGGCAAAGGCATGGGGCGTTCGTATTGGTTTGAATGTTCGAAGTGCGGCTATCGCGCGAAGGTGTCCGGCCGGGCGGATCGGGGGCTGAATCTGTTCGTCCAAACGATCCGTTGCCAGGATTGCAGGGAACTCTACGATGCGGTTACGCGCATCCGAGTGCCTGAAGAACCCGGCTCGTCAATCGGCTCTGCCGCAGCCAAACCGCGCCGAACCAGGCTCTTGGAGGCACCACGCACTCCGGTGCCGCCGAGCTTCCAATCGGCATTGAACCGGCTGCTCTACATGGGAGCGCGGCAATACAAATGGCTCCAGTTCAAGGCCCAATGCCCCGTTTCTGCCCTGCATCGAATCGAAACGTGGAACGAGCCAAATCGCTGCCCTCGGTGCAACTTGCCACTGGAGCGGGCGGCCTTGCCGTATCGGATTTGGGATTAGCGGCGCGGCGCGCTTGGCTACTTCTTGAAGTAACGGTCGAGCAGGCCCTGGAAGGCCTTGCCATGCCGGGCTTCGTCTTTGCACATCTCGTGGACGGAATCGTGGATAGCGTCGTAATTGAGCTGTTTGGCCAGCGTGGCGATTTCCTTTTTGCCCTGGCAAGCCCCATACTCGGCGTCAGCGCGCATTTGGAGATTGGTCTTGGTGTCAGCCACCAGGACCTCTCCCAGCATCTCGGCAAACCGGGCGGCATGCTCGGCCTCCTCAAACGCGATGCGCTTATAGGCTTCCGCAACTTCCGGGTAGCCCTCGCGGTCGGCTTGGCGGCTCATGGCGAGGTACATTCCCACCTCGGTGCATTCGCCGGTGAAGTTCATTTTCAGCCCCTCGATAATCCGGGCATCGACTCCCTTGGCGACGCCAATGACGTGTTCGTCCGCCCAGGCGCGCGCGCCGGCGGTTTGCTCGGCGAACTTCGACGCCGGCGCTTTGCACTGGGGACACTTGGCCGGCGGGGCGTCGCCCTCGTGCACATAACCGCAAACGCTGCAAATATATTTTTTCATGGTGCCGCGGAGCATGGCGAAGCGTTGGGGGGCTAGTCAAGCGAAAGCAGGGCATGGTTTTGAGGGCGTTATGGCGAAATCGAGAAAACGCGTGCAATTTAGATCAGGATGGCGTATTGTCATCATCAAATGCATCGAGTGGTCGCAACCAATGATCCGACAGCGGTGGAATTGGAAGCCCAGGCGGCCTATTTGGGGATTTTTCCCGAGGGCGATAAGCTGTTCGTGCCGCGAGCGTTCGGATGGGCTATTGAGTGTTTCACCGGCAACTATGGCGATTACCAGGCGGTGGACACCCGTTACCATGATTTGGAGCACACCCTCCAAGGCACGCTCTGCATGGCCCGGTTGCTGCGGGGCCGACATCTCGCCGGCGCCGAGCCGCGCCTGAGCCAAAGGGCGTTTCAGCTCGGTATCCTGGCGATTCTGCTCCACGACACAGGCTACCTCAAACACCGGGATGATACGCTGGGCACCGGTGCCAAATACACCGTCACCCACGTCGGCCGCAGCGCCACATTTGCCGAGCAACTCCTGAAGGGGAAGGGGTTCAGCCCGGACGACATTCGCGCGGTGCAAAACATGATCTCCTGCACCGGTGTCAACGCCAGCCTCGAGTCGATCCCGTTCCAAACGGAATTGGAGAAGATCGTCGGATTCGCCTTGGCGACCGCCGATCTGCTGGGGCAAATGGCGGCGGAGGACTATGTCGAGAAACTGCCGACATTATACGAGGAGTTTGCCGAAGCCGCCGCCTACAGCAAGGAAGGCGCGCAATTCGTCGCCACCTTTACCAGCGCGACCGATCTGCTCAAGAAGACACCGATGTTCTGGGAAAACTACGTGCTGGCGAGGTTGGACCGCGAGTTCAACGGCCTGTATCGCTTTCTCAACGATCCCTATCCTTCCGGGCCGAATCTCTACCTGAAGCGCATCGAAGCCAACATGCACCGGCTCAAGCGCAGCCTGGCGTCTGTGTAGGCCTGAGGGGGAATCATCCTGAAGGCGCGGGCGAGGCATCCGCGCTCCGAGGCCGGGGCTATTGGGCTGGTCGAAATGCCGTTTGGCTCAGCGCCAGCCACCAGGGCCAGACAACCAGCAAGACAAAGAGGATTCCGGCGAAGGTATTCGTTCTGGCTCCTCGCGCGAGATTGGGGATGGAGGAGAGGGCCGCTCCAAGCAGCAGGCCCCCAATGAACCCGCCGAAATGAGCCAGGACATCGCTTTCCGGACTGACGCCCCAGAAAACAAACAAGAGGATGCCGCCGGCGAGGCTGCTCACCAGGTGCTTATGGGCGTGGGGCGTGCGACGCCAGAGCGAAAGGGATTGGATGGCAAGCAGGCCGAGGCTGCCCATCACCATTCCGGAGGCGCCGAGGCTGTAGTGGGGGGGCGGCGCCAGCAGCCAGGCGGCGAAATTGCCAGCAGCCCCGGCAAGGTAAGCGGCGAGCAGGCCGGCGCCGGTGCCGTAGCGGGCCAGGGCAAGGCCGAGGAGGACAAAGCCAATGGTGGCATTGCTCGCCAGGTGGGCGACATCGGCATGGAGCCAGACGGCTGTAAACAGGCGCCACCATTGGCCGTGTGAAACGGCCGTGCCGTCCATGAACCCCGCGTCGCGCACGGTGGTTCCGGAGGCGGAGGACTGGAGCCAGAAGAAGAAGACAACCAACAGGACCCAGGCCAGGACGGCCCAATCGAAGAGAAGCCCGGGTCGAAGAACCTCTCTCCGCCAGGGCCAGCGGCGGTTTTCAAGCTGGTATAGGCGGAGGGACTCCAATGCGCGCTCATAACAGGCGGGATCGATGACCAGTTCCCATGCGGCCTGCTCCTCTGAAAGCTCAATCGTAGGTTCAATTCCCTGGCTGAGAAGCACCAGGGCCCAATCCATCGCCTGGCGGCGGGAGCGCGCTGGGATCCTGGCAACTGCGGAGTCCATGGATCTAAAGTTTCAGTGTCATAAACCGATAATAAGCCGAACTCAAGCGCAACGAAAGTGATGAGATTTTTTGGCCGAGTCGGTGAAATGCGAGTCGTTTGGTGGTCCGGGGTGAGTGACCTCTTCAGGCGGAGTTTTCAACGTTCTAGCAAGGTACAACCGACGGGGCCAGTCCAGGAGGAGCAAGCGGCTGCGTCTTCGAGCACGCGGGGGGCGCGTCCGGCTTTCAGGCTTCGGAGCCATGGCTCGGAGCGCGTTGCCCGCGAGGAGACTGCGCGGCGGTTGGCCGGGTGTAGCCGGGCGTTTGCGGAGCGCAGCGCCGGAACCGAGCGGGGTTTCGTTGAACTGGGTGGAACGCTGCGCGCACTTTTTTCGACCGGGGCGGAGCTGGCTGGGTTGGTCAACGCTCGCGCCGGAGGGCTTCGCCAGGCCCTGACTGAAAGCCGGATCGCTGGCGCCGAGGGTTTGGCGGCGTTATCGATGCGGGAGGTGCGGGCCGGGTTTCAAGAAACCACGCGCGTGTTGGCCACGCTCAAGGAAGTTGAAACCAGTCTGCTTCGCCTCGAGACACAAGCGCGCGGGGTGGAGCGGATCGGCGTGTTCCTGAGATCGTCGGTGTTCAGTTTTGCTATCGAGAGTTCGCGCACGCCGGAGTGCCAGCACGCATTTGGCTCGTTTGTCGAGGAATTGCGGGGGCTCGCCGCCAGGGTAAGCAGCGTGGCAGAGAGCATCCAGGAACAGGTCAGAGGGGCCCGGGCATCGCAGGCGGGTGGGATCCAGATGATCTCGGCAAGCCTGGAGGGCATGCGCAAGATATCGGATCGGCTGGAAGGCACGGCCGGGCAAACGGCCGACGAAGCGCAGCAACTGCTGGATGCCTCGGTGGCCATCGCGCAAGAGGCGGAGGACCGGAGCCGGCGGATTGCCAGGGAGGTGGACGAGGCGGTCTATCACCTGCAATTCGGCGACATCGTGCGCCAAAAGCTCGAACATGTTACCGAGGCGCTCGAGAAAGCCGCGGCACGCTTGAAAGAGGGGACGGACGCCTCATTTGGCGCCGAGGCGGCGGGCATCGACAACTCGATTGCCGTCCAGATCAGCCAGTTGGATATGATACGCCAGGAAGTTCTGACGGCCCATGGCAAATTAGCGGCAGCCTTTCAGCGGATTACGGAAGAAACCGATGGCCTGGCGGAGGCGCTTTCGCGATGGAGCGTGCGAGGAGGGGGCGAGGAGGGAGGCCTGAGTGCGCAGGATGCAAAGGGCCAGCCGCGGAATCAGGCCGATCCTTTGGAGGCGCTCCGGGGAGATGCGCGGCAGATGGAAGAATTGCGGCAGCAGGGCGGCAAACTGCGCGGGGAAGCCCATGCTACGGCCCAGCGCACCGTGGAAGCTTCGAGCCAATTGGAGCAACACCTCGAACAAGTTAAGACCATTAACGCCGACATGCACCTGGAGGCGCTGAATGCGATCATCAAGACGGCGGCTTTGGGAGAACGAGGGGCGACGTTGGAGGTGCTTTCGATGCAAGTGGATTCGCTCTTCGGGGAATCCAGCCGGACGGTGGCGGAGATCGTGGGAACACTTGAGGCCATTCTGGACGGAGCCCAGGCGGCAATGCCGTCCGCGGATGCTGCCAACGCGTCGGGCGATGGAGCCGGGCGCAGCGATTTCGGGCTTCGAGTGGGGCTGGATCGGATAGACGGGGTTTGCGGCGAGTTCACCCTGGCTTCGGCGCAGGCGACCAACCTGGCCGGCAAGCAACGGGAGAGCCTCGCGGGCAGCCGGGCCGCCTTGGACTTTCTAGGCGGCCTGGCCGAGAGCATCGCGGATCAAGCCAAGGATCTCAGCGGGCTCCGGGATTTGATCGCGCCGTGGAAAGCGAAAGGAGGCGAGGCGGCGCCAATGGAAATGCTCGATGGCCATTACACGATGCAGAGCGAGCGGGAGGTGCATCGGCGAGCCAGCGGTGGCGACGCGGAGGCCGCTCCGCCAGCCGCAGCTCCGCCCGCCGCGCAAGGCGTCGAGTTTTTCCAACTTTCCGCTTCGTCGTCCGCGCCGTCCGAGCCGGCTCCCGACGGCAATATGGAGTTTTTTGACACTCCCGGCCCCCCGGCCCAACCAGCGACGGAACCGACTAAAGAAATGGCATCGAATGCCGATAAAGTATCGGCAACACCGGGCGCGACGGAAAACCCGGCGGGCCCGGCGTTAGGGGACAATGTTGAGCTGTTTTAAACCCGATCGACAGAGATGAAGATTTCGAAGTCCGAAGAGAATGGGACGCTGCGCCTGTCAGGGGCGCTGGAGATTTACGAGGCGCAGAGCTTGCGCGACGCGCTGATGGAGCAGCTTGCCAGCGGGCCGGAGTTGGTCCTGGACCTTGGCTCAGTGGAGTCATGCGATACCTCCGGAGCGCAATTGCTTTGGGCGGCGATCAAGGCCGGGTCGCTGGCGGGCAAGCGTGTCCGGCTTGAGCGCATCAGCCCGGCTGTGTCCGAATGCTGGGCCGGCCTTGGATTGCCTTTGAAATCGCTCACCCCGGTATCCGCGTAAGCCCATGAGCAAAACGATCATAACCGCTGACGATTCCGCCAGCATGCGGGAGATGGTCAGTTTCACCCTCAAGAATGCGGGCTACAATGTCGTCGAAGCGGTCGATGGCAAGGACGCCCTGGCCAAAATGACCAGCACCGGGCCCCAAATGCTCATCACCGATCTGAATATGCCGAACATGGACGGGATCGAGCTGATCCGGCAGGTCCGTGCGCTGCCGCAGTTCAAGTACATCCCGATTGTCATGCTTACCACCGAGTCGCAGGACGAGAAAAAGCAGGCGGGCCGGGCGGCAGGGGCCAGCGGCTGGATTGTTAAACCTTTCCGCGGCGAGCAGTTAGTGATGGTGGCGAAGAAGTTCCTGCCGTGAGAGAGTGCTGCGGGCGGCGGATTGGCGGAAACCCGACAGACCGGGTTGGCCCCGCAGCCCGAAACGGTTTTCCACTAAAGTCCCGCCGCGATTCATCCGATAAGCTGCCGTGAGAAGTCACGACCGGGGTTGTCGAGGCGCCAGGCGGGCAGGGCTCTGGACCTGCAAGCAGGCGCGTAACACGCTCCCTTCGCGGAGGCGACCGGCGTGCGGGCTTCTCATAGGTCCTGAACCAGAGTGAAGTAGAATGTCAGATTGCCCAATTAAGGCTTCAAGCTACCTCGCCCTGGCTCGATAATTCCCGCCTTGGGAAAGATCGGAGCCCAGTCGTGAGCCGGCAGAATCCTGCGCAGACCTTCCTGATCGAGGCGGAAGACCTCCTGGGGAAGATTGAGGAGATAAGTTTGGAAGTTCGCCCTGGCGAGCCGCCGGGCGAGTCGATCCACCAGCTTTTTCGCGCTTTCCATACCATTAAAGGCTCCGGGGCCATGTTTGGCTTCGACGCCGTGGCGCAATTTACCCATCACGTCGAGTCGGTGCTCGATAAGGTTCGAGACGGCGTGGTGCCGATTTCGGAGGATCTGATCAATCTGATCCTGAGATCCAAGGATCAGATTAAGGCGTTGCTCGATGCGGCCCAGGCCGGCTCGGCTGCGCCTGTGGAGACCGGAAAGAGTATCATCGCGGGGCTCAACGCGCTCCTGCCGGATCAGCGCGCGGAGGCGCCCGCCAAGGCCGGCGGCGCCCCAGCCGAGCCCGGGCCCGCCGCCGGCAGCGGTCCAGCGCTTCAGTCTTATCGCATCTCCTTTAAGCCTGACCCGGGCCTGATGATCTCGGGCACCAACCCGCTGATGCTGCTGAACGAATTGCGCGGGCTGGGGGCATGCACGGTGGTCGCCAACGCCGAGGGCGTGCCGCCGCTTGAAGAACTTTCCCCGGACCAGTGCTACCTGGCCTGGGATATAACTTTGTTGACCGATCGCGGACTCAACGCGATCAAGGATGTTTTCATTTTCGTCGAGGACGGAAGCGGCCTTTCCATTCAGCCGGAGCTCCCAAGGCCCGCTGCTACGGAGCCGGCTTCCGTCAACAAAACCCCAGCGGAGCAGGACGGTTCCGGCCGTGAACTCACGGTCCCGCCGGAAAAGGCCGCAGCAGGGCGCGCTATCGCAGGCGCGCCCTGCACGGCGGCCGAGCGTTCGGCTCCGGCGCCGGTTCCGGGCCAGGCCGCGCGCGGTTCGGCGAGCGGCCCGCCCTCACAAGGCCAGCGAGACTCGACGACGCGTGTTCCTTCGGAGCGATTGGATCGGCTGGTGACCTTGGTGGGGGAGATGGTGATGAACCAGTCGCGGCTGACCCAGGTTGCGGCTGCCGCCGGGTTGCCTAACCTGAGCGGGCCGGTGGAAGAGTTGGAGCGGCTGGTGGCCGAGTTGCGCGACAACGTGCTGGGGATCAGAATGATGCCGATAGGCGCCACCTTTAGCCGGTACAAACGGCTGGTCCACGACCTTTCGGCCGAGCTTGGCAAAGAGATTGACCTGGTTACCGAAGGGGCCGAGACGGAACTGGACAAGACCGTGCTCGATCAGCTCGGAGATCCGCTGGTGCATCTGATCCGCAACAGCATCGACCATGGTGTCGAGTCGGCGGACACGCGCCAAAGGGCAGGCAAACCGGGCCGGGGCACTATCCGGCTGGCGGCCGCTCATACCGGCTCAAACGTGGTCATCACGATTCAGGACGACGGGCGCGGGCTCGACACCGAGGCCATCCGCGCCAAGGCCGTTGAGAAGCGGCTCATATCTTCCGAGACGGCGATGTCGCGGGAAGAAATCTTCAACTTGATTTTCCTGCCCGGGTTTTCAACCGCCAGGCAGGTGACGAGCGTTTCGGGACGCGGCGTGGGCATGGATGTGGTCCGGCGGCAGATCGACTCGTTGCGCGGTTCGATCCAGCTGGCCAGCGAGCAGGGGCGGGGCACGACCATCTCGCTGACCCTGCCGCTCACGCTGGCCATTATCGACGGCCTGCTGGTCGAGATCGGTTCCGACCAATTCATCATCCCCATGTCCACCGTGGCGGAAAACGTCGAGCTGGCCCGGGCCGACCGGGCGCGCAACAACGGGCGCAACCTTGTCAGCGTGCGGGGCGAACTGGTCTCTTATCTCCGGCTGCGCGAACTGTTCGGCATGAGCGGGGACGGGCTCGACGTGGAGAAGATCGTTGTGGTGCGCCACGGCAGCGAGCGGGTGGGCTTGGTGGTGGACCGGGTTCTGGGGAGCCACCAGACAGTGATTCAATCGCTGGGCCGTTTCTACCGTGACATCGATGTGATTTCCGGAGCGACTATCATGGGGGATGGGCGCGTGGCGTTGATTCTGGATTTGAGTGGGGTGCTTCGCTTCGCCGACCGGGGACGCCGCGAGAGCGGCTGGGAAACGAAAACCATGCAAACAGACCACGAATGATCGGACTGCCCTCACGGCGCAGCAGGAACAAATCGGATGAATGTCTTCAAGAATCTGAGCATCGGCAAGAAGATCGGACTGGGCTTCACGGCCCTGCTGGCGATCCTCTTAGTTACCGGGGGCTACGCTATCTGGACCATGAAACGAGCGGCCGGCGGGGCCAGGAACTTGTCGGAGGCTTACGTTCCGGAACTGGCGCTGGCGGCCAAGGTGAGCGGCGCGATGGGGGATGCGATGCTGGCGGGGCGCACCTATGGCCTTACCGCCTCGAAGGAATCTCTGGATCAAACCCGCAAGGCCCTGGAGGAGGTCCGGAAGGCCACTGGCGAGTTGGAGTCGCTGGCGGAGACGAGCGCCAAACTGACCGGGCTGAAGAAGAACTTGAGCAAGCTGACGACTTCCTTGGCCTTGTACGAGCAGGCGTTTAATGAAACCGAAACCGCCAATAACAGCCTGGCGGAGGCCCGCGTCAAGGCTGTTGGGCTTGCCACAAATGCAGCGGCGGCCCTGGGGGCGTTGGCTCAAAGCCAGAGCGCGAAATTGGCCGCCGACATCAAAACCAACGCCGGGAGCGCGTCGTTGCTGGAGCGCCAGAGCGAAATCGAATTGATTGGGCGGATCGATGTCACTCTGAGAGGGCTGCGGCTGGCCTACTACCAATCGGCCGCCTTGCGCGACACCGCGACAATCAAGGCTGCCCTGGCGCCAGCCCGCAAAGAGTTTGACGACTGTTTTGGCGTCCTTTCTTCGTTGTTCCACTCGGTCGAAGGCACTGGACGGTTGAATGCTGTCGAGCTGGAAATCGGGAACTACCAGGTCCTCCTTAGTGAACTGGTCAAAGACCTGGATCAGCTTGATGAGATTGTCAAGGTCCGGACAAAGGCCGCCAATGAGCTCCAGGACGCCTGTGCCGGCATCGAAGCTGGTGCCGAGAAAGAGACAAAGGCCATCGCCGAGAACTCCACCGCCACCCTCACGACGTCCTCAACTGTGATGCTGTGCGGCGTGGTTGTCGCGCTGCTCCTGGGCCTCTGCATTGCCGTCACCATGACCCGCGGCATCACCCGGCCGTTGATTGAGGCGGTTGGCCTGGTGGAGAAGGTTGCCTCGGGCGACCTGACCGTCCGGATCGAAACCCGCTCCGCCGATGAGATCGGCCGAATGGTCGGCTCGCTCGATAAAATGATGACAAGCCTGCGCAGGGTGGTGGGAGAGGTGACACAGGCCTCCAACAACGTCGCCAGCGGGAGCGAGGAGATGAGCGCGGCTTCGCAGCAACTGTCGCAGGGCGCTTCCGAGCAGGCGGCCTCGGCCGAGGAGACTACTTCGGCCATGGAGGAGATGGCGGCCAGCATCCAGCAAAATGCGGGCAATGCCCGGCAGACCGACGTTATCGCTTCCAAAGCGGCCGAGGATGCCAGGAACAGCGGCCAGGCGGTTGGCCACACCGTGGATGCGATGAAGGAGATTGCCCAAAAAATTGGGGTGATCGAAGAGATCGCCCGCAAGACCGACCTGCTGGCCCTGAACGCCGCGGTGGAAGCCGCCCGGGCGGGAGAACACGGCAAGGGCTTTGCGGTTGTGGCGTCGGAAGTCCGCAAACTTGCCGAGCGCAGCCAGGACGCCGCCGCCGAGATCAGCAAGCTGACCGCTGACGGAGTGCGCGTAGCCGAGAGCGCCGGAGCCATGCTGGCCAAACTGGTTCCGGACATTCGCAAGACAGCCGAACTGGTGCAGGAAATCAATGCCGGCAGCTCCGAGCAGAACACCGGTGCCGGACAAATCAACAAGGCGATTCAACAGCTTGACCAGGTCATTCAGCAGAACTCTTCGGCCTCCGAAGAGCTGGCGTCCACCGCTGAGGAACTCTCTTCGCAGGCTGAGCAATTGCAGTCGTCCATCGCCTTTTTCAAGGTGGAGCAAGGCGACTCCGAGCGTAGTTCGCGCCCTAAGGCCAGACCGGCGGTTTCAGATGCTCGCCGCGCCAAGGCGTCCGAAGCTCCGGCACTGGGCGCCGTCCAGGCGCCCGAGCGCGACATGAAACCGGCGGGAAAATCCATTGAACTTGCCACCTGGGATGCTTCGGCCAACGCCGGCCGCGAGAAGGACTTTACCAGTTATTAAGAAACGTCCAATTCGCTAATAAACCTGGGCGAGGGGCACGATACCTGAGACAGCCCGAGTCATCCATTACTAACTAAACGCTGCATTGTCCTTGAACTGAATCATGATTCTATGAATACCACCATCCGTCAACGTCTCCTCATCGGTTTTGGCATACTGCTTTCCTTGGTGGCCCTGGGGTGTGGTTTTGGCTGGTTCAAATCGAAAGCGGCGGAGCAGCAGACTCATGCGCTGGTCGAGATCAATATTGCCGAACTGAACTCCGCGCAGAGCGCACTTGCGTCGTTGTTGGAAGCGCAGGGTCTGACGCGCCAGTTTGCTCTGACGCGTGACACCAATCTTTGGCGGAAGGCGCGCGGAGTGGTGGCCGATCTGAAGTCCGACCTGGAGACCCTGGCCAAGGCATCGCCGAGCGAGGAGCGGCGTTCGCGTGCGGCCAAGCTGGCCGAGCAGGCTGAGCACTACGGCGCCGCCTTCGACAAGGTGGTGCAGCTAACCATCCAGCGCGGGCTGACCCCTCAGCAAGGGCTGGAAGGCGAGCTGCGGGCAGCGGTGCATGGGATAGAGCAAAAGGTTACGGAGCAGAAACTCGCCGATCTGGATGTGCTGATGCTGATGTGCCGCCGGCATGAAAAGGACTACCTCCTCCGCGGGGACACAAACTACGTGGGGGCTATTGCCAAATGCATCGACGATTTTCAAGCGCAGATCAAGAGGAACGGGCAGCCCGACACCGTGCAGCAAGAGTACGACAGGCTTTGGAGCGGGTATTTCAAAGCGTTTACGGCGCTGGTGGCCGGGGAGCAGGATGTGAAGGCGAGCACGGCTTCTTTTAACCAGGTGGCGGATACCATCGAACAGGAAATGAAGTCGGTATGCGAGGCGTCGGCTCAGCAGGTAAGGGCTTCTGAACAAAGCGTGCTCCATGAGCTCTCCACAAGCAAACAAGCGATGTTGTTGTTGCTGGGGATCGCCAGCTTGATCGGCTCGCTGACAGCGGTGCTCATCGCCCGGAGCATCCTGGCGCCTCTCCAGAAGGCGGTAGCAATGGTGTGCGAAGTGGCGAAGGGCGACCTGTCCGCAAAGATCGACCACGCCTCGCGCGACGAAATCGGCCTCATGATCGAGTCGCTCAACGCAATGGTGCACAACCTTCAGGCCACCGCTGACGCGGCCGTGAAAATTGCCCAGGGCGACCTGTCGGCCCAAGTCCGGCTCCTTTCAGAGAAGGACGGTCTGGGCCGTTCCTTGAATGAAATGATCGAGACGTTGCGCCGCACGGCAGGAGTTGCGGAGCAGATCTCACAGGGGGATTTGGGCGTGCAGCCGAAGGTGCTCTCTGAGAAGGACACTCTGGGGCGCGCATTGCAGCAAATGGTGCAGAATTTGCGTGATACCGCGGCGGTGGCCGAGAAGATCGCGACGGGGGACCTTTCGGTTCAGCCGAAGGTCCTGTCGGATAAAGACGCCTTGGGCCAATCGCTGGACCGCATGGTCAAGAACCTCCGCGACGTCGTTGGCAGGGTGACTGAGACGTCCAACAATGTTGCCTCAGGCAGCGAGCAGGTAAGTGCCACCGCCCAACAGCTCTCACAAGGCGCTTCGGAGCAGGCTGCCTCGGCCGAGGAGACCACCTCAGCGATGGAGGAAATGGCCGCCAGCATCCAGCAGAATGCCGGCAACGCCCGGCAGACCAACGTCATCGCTTCCAAAGCGGCCGAGGATGCCAAAACCAATGGCCAGGCCGTCAGCCAGATGGTGGACGCCATGAAGGAGATTTCCGAAAGGATCGGGATCATCGAGGAAATTGCTCGCAAAACCGATCTGCTGGCGCTCAACGCGGCGGTCGAAGCTGCCCGGGCCGGAGAACACGGAAAGGGTTTCGCCGTGGTGGCGTCGGAAGTCCGCAAACTGGCTGAGCGCAGCCAGGCCGCCGCTGCGGAAATCAGCAAGCTGACCGCTGACGGTGTGCATGTGGCCGAAGGCGCCGGGGCGATGCTGGCCAAGCTTGTGCCCGATATCCGCAAGACGGCCGAGCTGGTGCAGGAAATCAACGCCGCCAGTTCCGAGCAAAATACGGGCGCAGGGCAAATCAACAAGGCCATCCAGCAGCTCGACCAAGTCATCCAGCAAAACTCGTCCGCTTCCGAGGAGCTGGCGTCCACGGCCGAGGAACTATCTTCCCAGGCCGAGCAATTGCAGTCGGCTATCGGCTTTTTTAAGCTGGACCAAAGCGGCCCGGCGCGGGCGGCGCGGCCCAAGGCCAAGCCGGCGGCTTCAGAAGTTCGCCGCGCCAAGGCGCCGGAACGCGGCGTAAGGCCGGTCGGAAAAGCCATTGAACTTGCGGCCTGTGATGCTTCGGCCAACGAAGGCCACGACAAGGAATTTACCAGTTACTGAAAGACTCAATCCACTTACCAAGTCATATGAGCAGCACAATTACCGAGACGGCCCAATACATCACCTTCAAGCTGGGACAGGAGTCCTTTGCCATCAATGTCGCGCAGGTGCGCGAGGTTCTGGAGGTGTCCCAGATAACGAAAGTGCCCACCGCGCCGCATTATATGCGCGGGGTGGTCAACGTGAGGGGCAAGGCCATTCCGGTGGTGGATTTGCGCCTCAAATTCGGGCTTCCGCCCGTGCCGGACACTGTTCACACCCGCATCATCGTCATTGAGCTGGAGTTGGACGGCGAAACCACGGTGGTGGGCGGGGTGGCGGACTCGGTGCACGAGGTCATTGAGTTGGAGCCGGGCCAAATCAACCCGCCGCCGCGGATCGCGATGCGCTGGCGCACCGAGCTGATCAACGGGATGGGCCGGCGGGGGGATGATTTCCTGATCATTTTGGACATCCAGCAGGTCTTCTCGCTGCAGGACTTGGCGGCCGTTGCGGAGACGGCAGAACCTGCTAATGCGGCTTCTGGGGCTGAGGTCGCGGCAAAGTGACACCATAAGCAATCTCAGGTAACACATGAAAGACTGGAGAATCGGAACTCGCATCGCAGCCGGCTTCGCGGTGGTGATACTTATCGTCGTTGCCTTGGGCGCGGTGGCTTACACGCGTCTTGTAGCCATTGACAAGCGCGCGAGGACGGTCACAGAGGATGCCTTGCCCGGGGTTTATGCGATTGGACAGGTTCAAAGCACCGTTGGCTCGAGTTTCGCGCTCATGGTCCAGCACGTGCAGTGCGAGGACAAGGACGAGAAGGCGAAAATGGAGGCACAGATGCACCAGTCAAGCGAGAGGATCACCAAGATCCTGGAGAATTACACAAAGACTGGGCTTGCCTCGGAAAAGGAGCGACAGCTTTACGAGGATGTCAGGGTGGCCCGCTCCAATTACACGTCATGCCGAGCGGAGGTTCTCAAGCTGAGCCGGGAACTAAAGGACAAGGAGGCAATGGATCTGGCCAATAAGGAGGTCAAGCCGCTCTACGAGAGGTACGGGGAAGCGACCGAGGCGGCGGTTGCGTACAAGAAGGCCGCCGGGGACGAGGCGGCCAAGGCGATTCAGGCCTCGATCACGAGCGCCAAGGCTGCGGTCCTGATCGGGTTGGGGGTCGCTGTGCTGGTGGCCATTTGGACTTCGGTCTTCATTACGCGGAGCATTACGCGTCCCCTGGGAGCGACGGTGGAATTGGTTGGCAAGGTGGCCCAGGGCGATCTGACCGCCAAAGCTGAGGTCTGGTCCAAAGATGAGCTAGGCCAGATGATGGGGGCGATGAATGGCATGGTGGCGAACCTCCAGGGCGCCGCGGCGGTGGCGCAGAGCATCGCCCAGGGCGACCTGAGCGTGCAGGCAAAAGTGTTGTCGGATAAGGATGATTTGGACCAGGCCTTGCAGACGATGCTGGAGCAGTTGCGCCACGTGGTGGCGGATGTGGCCAAGGCGGCGCAAAATGTATCTAGCGGCAGCGAAGAGATGAGCGCCACCGCCCAACAGCTCTCGCAAGGCGCTTCCGAGCAGTCGGCCTCGGCGGAGGAAACGACCTCAGCCATGGAGGAGATGAGCTCGAGCGTGCAGCAGAATGCCGAAAACGCCAAACAGACCAACCGCATCGCGTCCAAGGCCGCCGAAGACGCCAACACCAGTGGCCAGGCGGTGGCCCGGACCGTGGCGGCGATGAAGGAGATCGCCGAAAGGATCAACATCATCCAGGAAATCGCGCGCAAGACCGATCTGCTGGCACTCAATGCCGCCGTGGAGGCGGCCCGGGCTGGCGAGCACGGAAAGGGCTTCGCGGTCGTGGCATCGGAGGTTCGCAAGCTCGCGGAGCGCAGCCAGGCGGCGGCGGCGGAAATCAGCCGGCTCACCGCGGATGGGGTTAACGTGGCCGCCAGCGCCGGGGAAATGCTGGTCAAGCTGGTGCCCGACATCCGCAAGACCGCGGAACTGGTCCAGGAGATCAGCGCGGCCAGCGCGGAACAAAGCACCGGCGCCGGGCAAATCAACAAAGCGATTCAACAGCTCGATCAGGTGATTCAACAGAATGCCTCGGCATCCGAAGAAATGGCTTCCACGGCCGCGGAGCTGTCCAGCCAGGCTGAGCAACTGCAAAGCAGTATTGCCTTCTTCAAGCTGCACGACTTAGGGCCGGGCAAGACCGCCGCTTCGAGGCGCCCAGCCAAGCCCGCCGATGCCCAGCCTGCTGTGCAAAAGGCCTCGTCGAAACCAAAGCCTGGTGCTCCGCCGCATGACCCTTCATTACCGGGCCGTGAGATCGTCCTGGGGGATGGCCGGTTCGCTGAGACTGTCGAAGTGTCCGACAAAGAGTTCACGCGCTACTGACGCTCAGGCGTGGTCGAGGATGACCGCGGCGATTAACAGTTTTTGAAAAGCAGTAACATATGAAAATCGGTATTCGTCTGACCTTAGGGTTTGGCATCGTGTTAACGATATTGGCCGGTGGCTTCGCCATCGGGATCATTGAACTGGGCGCCATCGACTCGCGCACGGAGCGCATCATCCAGAAGGAGTGGCGCAAGGCGGAATTGTTGAACGAATGCGAGCGGATTGCCCTGGACAACGCGCTGTGCACGAGTGTCCTGACCAGCATTGCCGATGGGCAGGATAAGACGGCGATGCTGAACCGGATCGCCTCGCAGCGGGCGGATTACAACAAAAACATGGAGACCATCGGCCAGCTTGTTTATACCCCGAAGGGCAAGCAACTGGTGGCTGAGATCGATGCCGCGCACGGCCCCTACGTGGAATCCTACAACAAAGCGCGGGCGCTGCTGGACCAAGGCAAGCGGGAGGAAGCGGCGAAGTGGATCGGCGAGGACACACTGCCGAAACTGCGGCCGCTCGAAGGCAAACTTCTGGAGCTGGTCCGGACTCAAACCGACCTGATGAACGAGGCCGGAGCCGAGGCCGCGTCGGCCTACTCATTCGGCCGGCGTCTGCTGCTGACCCTGGGTGGGTGCGGTTTGCTGTTAGCCTGTGGGCTGGCCTGGTGGAACACCCGGAGCATTACCCGTCCATTGGCGAAGGTTGTCAAAGTGCTCGATCATGTGGCCACCGGGGATCTGTCCGCGCAAGCGGACGTTGTCTCCAGGGACGAGG